>Ga0206130_10002602_pt1 | contig 24792 bp, 31 predicted proteins | sample Helgoland_Spring_9_FD_148637 | JGI IMG/M metagenome (GOLD analysis project Ga0206130, IMG submission 148637) | Pelagic subsurface seawater microbial communities from Kabeltonne, Helgoland, North Sea - Helgoland_Spring_Bloom_20160512_1 | ecosystem: Environmental > Aquatic > Marine > Epipelagic ...
GTTATGAGAATTACATAAAACGTTTGAATTCTAACAATATAACAGAACAGACAAATGCAATATTGGAAGATGACAGAAATGGACAATATACTGTAGATGATATTGCTGACTTTTATAAAAATCATACAAGTATACGTTCCTTTGATGATTACAAAAAAGAATTGGAAAACCGATATCCAGAATTGTTTAATCACACATTTAAAGGTCAATCGTTAGTTCAAAGTGAAGAAATTAAGCAAGAACTAGAACGTCAAATACGCGAAGGATTTGAAGATGACGAAGACATCGATATTCCAGAGGCGTTTTACAAAACGATGGACAGACAAAAGAAACCGAAGATAATCATTCGTAGAGCCGATGAAGAATATTTCGAAAAATTTCATAAACCATTAGAACACAGTAAAGAGAATAGTGAAAATTTTGAAATAGTAAAAAATGTGACAACTCGATTTTCTGATATTGGTGGATACGATTCTGTAAAATCTGAGTTGAGACAATGTGTGGATATACTTTCAAATTATGAAACATATGCAGAGTATAATGTACGTATTCCGAAAGGATTGATTTTGGAAGGTCCACCAGGCAATGGAAAAACGCTTTTGGCGAAAGGGTTTGCGGGAGAATCGCAATGTAATTTTATTACAGTAGCTGGTTCGGAATTCCAAGAAAAGTATGTGGGAGTAGGTTCTGCACGTGTAAAGGAGCTTTTTAAATTGGCAAAAGAAAATACTCCTTGTATTATATTTATTGACGAGATAGATGCAATCGGTAGAAAACGTTCAAGTGACCCTGATTCCGCATCATCAGAACGAGACAATACATTGAATCAGTTATTAGTAGCGATGGATGGTTTCAAGAGTTCAGATGGGATTTTTATTGTAGGTGCAACTAATCGTGCGGATTTGCTAGATCCTGCATTGTTACGTCCAGGTCGTATAGATAAACGGATTTTCATTTCATTGCCTGATTCGAAAACGAGACAAGCGATTCTGGATATTCACATTGAAGGAAAACCATACGACGAAACAATTATTGTAGGTGATTTGACAGAATTAACTACAGGAATGTCTGCTGCACAAATAGAGAATTTATTGAATGAAGCCATGTTATATGCGATTCGAGACAACCGTAAAAAGTTCACTCAGAGTGACATTGATACAGTAATGAACCGTATTATGGCTGGATGGCAACCTACAGAACACCAATTTACGCAAGAAATTATTGACCAGATTATTGTACACGAAATGGGACATGCCATGGTCGGATTTTTAGCAAAGCAGCATTCCAAATTAACAAAGATCGTAATTAATTTATCTTCGCCGAACACCCCTGGTTATACAGTTTTTGAAGGTTCTACATCTTCTCTCTACACACGTGATTCGCTTTTTGAACATTTAATGATTTTACTGGCGGGTCGTGTAGCAGAAGAAGTGTTCTATAATGTTTCTGTAACAACAGGTGCAATTAATGATTTTGAAGAAGCGTTAAAATTAGCAGAAAAGATGGTAGTTTATTACGGTATGGGAAATTCTCTCATTTATCCATCAAATAGTGAAAAATACAAAGAACAAATCGATAATGAGATGGTACAGTTGATTCAAGATGCATATGAGATATCTAGATTTATTGTACAAAACTGTAAAGAAGTTATTGAGGAATGTACAGAATTATTGAAAACGAGACATATTCTGAGACGCGAAGAACTGATGACACTAATTCAAGAAAAATATCCAGAAGTAATGGACTTGTATATAGGAAATGTATAACTACTATGTATATCATATTATGATTAAAAAGTTATTTAGTAAACTTTTTGGTAAGAGTAAACGTAATATTTTGGTAATTTTATCGTGTTTGTTAGTTCCTTTGCTACTTTCTGTAAAAGATGGGTTTGAAAATGCTGGCGATGCAATCCCTGAGATTATTTTAGGAAAAGAAGAAATGGATAAAAAAAAGAGTGAGGTCGATTCACTAGAACAACAAAAGAACATCATTCGTGATAGTACTGTTCAAGAAATGAATGAAAAGGCAGCAACTTATGCAGAAATTCAAAATAGAATAGAAACTGGACCAGGAGAAGAAGAATATACCGAACAAGTTATACAAAATGTGTATGGAAAATAAATTATTGAAATAATAACTGGTGTAAAATAATATTGTACATAAAGATAGTGTGTTATGTACAATAAATTCAGAATGACAGAACCATTATGTATGAAGCGGTTCAAGCGTGACCTAGCAAGGGAATCAATTGAGTATGATATTAATGATTATTCATGTGCGAAATTCAAGTACAAAAAATACAATGTCGAAATGAATATTACAGAACTGTATCCATTTCATCCACCCATCGTTTTGATTAACAATAAAATACTGTCATTTTCTCCATACGGTATTCCCGAAAGAATATATTCTGTTTTTATTAGAAATTTCAAATGGTGTCCTTGTTGTCGATCCATTAGTTGTCCTAATAATTGGGCGCCATCATATACAGTAATCGATATTTTACGCGAATATACAAAGTTCATAAATTCAATGAAAAGCTATTACAAAGTTCACATACTATTGAATGAAAAAGTTAATTTGAATATTCCAGATGAACTTATTCGAGAAATTATCTCTTACGTGACAGAACCATGGAAAAAAGAGTATTAAAGCAACTATGTAATTACAGTAAGCATATAAATGAGACAGTTAGTGGAACGTAGTATCCTTTTGGCGTTTATACTATATTTTTACGATTCTAATGATAAAAATCATTGTTACTTTTTCATCCATTTGTCCAATTTGGTGTCATTACTGTACACGGTATTTGAGTTGATTGACTACAACGAATATATTGCAGATTTGACAATGATGAATCGCATAACGTGTGTATTTTTCGTACATTATATGTACAGAGAAATCGAGAAAGAGATATATTCTGGGAGAATGTCAGATATTACAGTAAAATTAATGCGATTAGGATTTAACATATCTCCATTTTTGTACAGTATACTGTACATACAATTCATATCTTATTGCACATCGGCGTATTGTGTCTCATTGATGCATTCTCTTCCAGAATATTCTTTCCAATTTTTACAATTAGAATTCAATAAGTATCATAAGCATTTTGGTAATGAGATTGTGCATTTAATTACGGAAATAGGTTCACTCATTTCTATATTCGGAATGTTAGACAAATCAAGTATATTACACATTAATAGTTTAAGCAGTATGCAACTGACATTTTTTGCATATTACAGTACAAAATATTCAGTCGGTATCATTGATGAAAATTGGACAATTTGTCTCTATTCTGCAAGTACAGTTCATTCTGCCACTTCTTTTTTTCAATGTTTAAATATGATTACACAATTGAATGGTTTTCATTATTTTATGATGATGTTGTTATTTGTATTACTACAAGAGTTGTCTCATATAGTATATCAAGAAGAAGCATTAATGTATAATTATAAAGGAGACAATTCTTTTATAGCGAATTTCCTCTTTCATGGCTTCTTTTTTATTCCATTAGTATCGCAATTGTTCATTCCTCATCATCAAGTGTAAGGTCAATAATTTCTGTAGTTGTAGAGTTTGGTTTATTTCTGCGCTTTTCTTTTCTATGAGAAAAGTGTATCGGTCTTCTTGTACGTTTTTTCAGAGGTACAGGTTTGACTGCAAACATTTCTTTTTCGATTGCATTCAAACACGTATTTAAGTTGCCCCAGCGGTCCGAAACATATTGTGCTCTTTCTTCTGTCTCCATAGATGTATTATCGAAATCGATAAGTGGTTCTCTCATTAACTGTATAGCAGCATCTGATTCTAGTGTCTCATCATAGGTGTCACAAAAGAAGTCGTGTATATCCTGTTTCTGTTCCTGGGAAATACGAGAGTCAAGTATAAATTTGTCCCTAGTCTCTTGTCTCAGATTATTAAAAAAAACGTTCATGGTGTATATTACTGGTGATTGATTATATATGTGAAAGGGGTACCCAATTTTTGAGACATCAATTTTCTTTTTTTATAAAACAACCGATATAAGAGTAAAAACAATGCACTCCTATAATGACGGAAAAACTAGCGTGTTTTATTCACAGTACAAATATACTTCCTCACCGAGACAATTTGGTGTCTCAAATGTTACAAATGATTAATATAAATGGTCTCTTAGATAGATTAGATTTCGTTTTCATTAACAATATTGGAGACAAAATTCCAGAAGATAAATTCAACTATATTCATAAAAACATTATTGTACAGAATTATTCACACCAGTTAGATTTATTTGAAAACTGTACAATACGACAGTTACACTCTTTCAGTAAGATTCATCCTGAATATAAAATACTATATATGCACACTAAAGGCGTGACATATGAGACAACACACCCTTTTTATCCAGGCATTCAATCATGGATACGCTATTTTATGTACTGTTTAGTAGAAAAAGTAGACACCTGTATAGAATACTTAAAAATATACGATACTGTAAGTACAAATTACCAAAATGACCACGAAAATCCACACCATTATTCGGGTAACTTTTGGTGGGCAAATGCCAACTATTTGTCGACATTGGATGTCTCATATATGAAAGATAAATATGACGCTGAATTCTGGATTTTACAGAATCCAAAAGCACTTTGGTACAATATTTATAAGTTAGAACATATGTATCAAGTGGATTATCCAAAAGAGAACTATGAGACAAAGATATGTCAGCGTTTGGAAGAAAATATATTGTACTGTAAATTCGGTACAAGTGGCATTGGATTATGCAATCAGCTCTACTCTCTTGTAAATACAATGGTGATTGGTTCTGTACTAAAAGGTACTACATTGATTGTAGTAGACAAGTTTATGGTAGATTTAGATACAAATGTATATGCAAATGCATCTTCGATTCTGGATTTGTCTCAAATGAATGTTTTGCTAAAGGATTATGGAATTCATTTAGCAGAAAAAGAAGAAATCCAATTGACTTCCCTAAAAGTAGAATATGGTCAGACGCATCATTGTACAGTAGATATCACGAATTTGATGATGGAAAGATTTTACACAAAGAATCATTTACGAATTCCGAAAGGGACATCTCTCAATGAACTTTTAGGATATGACCCATGTTTAGGAATTCGGAAACAGATCTATTTTACATTTACCCTAAATAATCAATTTACCTTTCACGAGACAAGAGATGAGGTCCGTCTATTTTTACACGAAGATATGGAAATCGATTTTGTGAATTGGCAAAAGAAACCTTGGATGTCTCGAACTAGTACTTTGGATTGTAAAGATCATTTAGGAAAATTCAATTATTTTTTACAGAATATTGAATTTCAACAATTGTACAAAACATATGCGAACCTTTTTGTAGAATCTTGTATTCGAAAACGGGTTTTTCCTAAAGTATCCTGTACAAATAACATCAATATCATTCATCTACGTTTAGAAGAAGATGCTATTCCTTTCTGGAGTTCTATCAATGGTGTCTCGTGTGAAGCATATCAACAACAATTGGAAAATCAATACATTACCAATATTGAAAAACATATCAAACGAGACACTTCTATTAGTGTCATTTTATCGATGAATACAAATAATCGTGTACTGGAATGGATGAAAGAAAAAGGTTATCACTTTACATTTATGGATAAAACACTAGTAAAAGGTAGAGAAACAAATGCGGTAATAGACCTATTAATCAGTCGCTACTGTACAGGAGTATTTATTGGGAATATCAATCCGTACAATTATCACGGTTCTACATTTAGTTATGCGATTATGAATCAGTTGAATGATACTGTACAAAAGATATGCATTGATACAGATGATATATATAGAGATGCATATGTAGTATAATATATTAGAATGTCTTATGTATATTTACTGGAGTGCACAGATGGGTCAACATATGTAGGTGCAACTGTTGATTTAGAAAAGAGATTGAGACAACATAATCAAGAAATAAAAGGTGGTGCAAAATTAACTTCGAATAAAGTGAGAAAAGGCCATCATTGGAGTCGTGCAATGTATGTATCTGGTTTCCCAGATTGGAAAGCCGCATTACAATTTGAATGGAGATGGAAACAATTGTCTCGAACACGTCGAATAAATAATGTAAAACCTTTAGAAAATCGTGTTCATGCATTAGTACAGTTACTGTGTCTTGATAGTTCCACAACCGCCGCCATACCGTACACAGAATGGGAGACAAAACCTACTGTACATACAGAATCAGAATATGAGTATTGTATAGACTTGTTGCATTTTTTAGTAGAAGAAAAAGAAATAACACCATTGTTCAATGTACTGTAAATAATACAATAGATAAAAGAAAAGAATACATAAAAAGAAAAATCAAATATTATTTGTAAAATGGAACTAGTTACTGAACCAGATGTGTATGCACCTATAATGAATAATGACCGCGAATATATAGACAAAGTCCCTCCACTTCACGCAATGTCGAATGGTATGTACTGTCCTTGTGGTGGTCGAGCGAATAAAGTATACAATACAACAACTAGTATGAAACAACATTTTACACGTGCGTGTCATAAACAATGGCTTCTACAACTAAATAACAATAAATCTAATTATTATGTGGAATGCAATACATTGAGACATACTGTAAAAAATCAGCAATTGATTATTCAACAAATGGAATTAGAAATGACAAAAAAACAGAGACTGATAGATTTTTTACAAAATGAACTGATGGAAGCAAAATCAACAAAAGAACACATTGTATACGATTTATTGAATGTTGAATAGTGTTTTCCTGTAAAACTCATATGTACAAATAATATGAGTTTTACGATATTTGAAGTAATAATGAATACACACAATGTATGTGATTCTTATGTAAGTATTATTCGCGGGTGCAAAGACAAAAACACAGAGCTTTGTAAAATAGTACTTGAGACATATTTAGAAGAATGCAATTCACATTATAGTAAGCATAATACTGCAATACATACAAAAAGTACAACAATGCCAGAAACCACTAAAATTTTACGATAATATGTGGTAGTATATCCGTGGGTATATGGTTCTTCAGGATATGTTTGTGCAAACATTTCATTATGTCATTATACAAGTAATCTTTATACAGTTATAATAGATGTTACTGGGGGTCCGTTATATGCATATGGTACTCCACAACAAAATAGTTTACATAAATATGCTATAATAAGTAATATCATACATAATGAGACAGCACTTACAACTGTCCAAACCAGTAATTGTACTGGTAACATAATCATGCATAGAAATATAATATTGCTATTATATATATTATTACAAAATGAGAGTTCACTTTCGCAAAGTAGCTGGTTCTAAGGCGACTCGTATGATTTGGTATGGTCACCGTTCATTTCATCGTACGTTGTAAAGTACAAATATCAAATGTTTAGTTTGATTATACTGTACAAAAATGTCTCAAGTTTGGTATAAGAATAGACATTTTTGGTTATCCATAATGGGTTGTACATATGTATTCCCCATTTACTTAATGTATACTGTAGTTTCGTATACAAATTCAAGTATATCCAAATTATTCGCCACCAGTTTTCTTATAGTTGGATGTCTCATTTTAATGGGCATAAGTACAGTAATATACGAATTAGTTGCAAGAGAAAATACATTCGTAATTGGTTCTATTCTATTTCTGTTGTTTGGTCTAATAGGAATATTTAAGTATGATGAGACACTCAATATTCATTTCTTGTATGCAATCATGGCATTTGCATCAATGTTATCATTTACAGTATTACACGTGTTGCACTTTTCTACAGACGTTTGTCTCATTGTATTGTCTACAGTACAATCTATCGCATTCTTATTTATGATTTACGTTCTTACCGTACATAGAACATTGATTGATGATATATTTGGAATGACAGAATTCGTTTTTATAATTGCATTCAACATTGCGTATTTATATGTTCATTTTCGCAATTTGGTTGTCCCGTTTGAGTAATATCAGATAGATTTGCCGATGTGATTATTGTTCTACAGTAAGGACAACTATTATTTGAGTAATATCCTAACCATTTTGTGATACAAGGTAAACAGTAAAAGTGTCCACAATCACTATATATTGTACTTTTTGCTTCTTCACAAATAAAACATTCTTCGATTTCTTTTTGAATATCAGATTTTTCTATTTCTTTTGTAATATTTAATTCCCTTCTAATAAAGTATGCGATTATATCATTATCTTGTATGTGGACATGATATTTATCTGGATTCGTAGATACTATCCATAACGCCATTTCTATTTCATCAGAAGAACAAACATCATTGAAAACATTTTCGAATACTTTATCAATATTGATATGAGGCGCGACTTTATATATCCATTGTGCGAGTTTACAGTCACCATATTCACACGATTCTTCGAATAATTCAGTATATAGTTCTGATGAAAGTGCATACTGCAGTTGCTGTTCTGAATTTTCATAGTGCTGATATAGTACATCCAAAAATGGTATATGAATATACTCTGCATTAGAAATACATTGACTCAATACGCTCTGATCAATAACTGCTTGAGGAAAAATATCAACAAATCGTTTTAATAATTCTGTACGGTATTCAATGACAATCCGTTCTAGAATTTCGTTTATTGTGTATCTTTGGAAGAAGTGCTGAATAAATTCCATTGTGTTTTTCGTGTGGTCTAAAATAATGAATGGAATATTTGATATATTTGATTTTGATATAGACACATCAAGATGCCAATCTAGAAACTGAATGGAAGATTCATATTTGCGTATGAGTGTTTCGACTTCGTCAGGTCTACCAATTGCAAATATCGCATCTACCATCTTCTGTTTATCATAATCAATATTGAATTCGTCACACAAAGTATCGTAAAATACTACTATTCTTTGTGCGTATCCTGTTGATAGTGAAATACTGCAAACTGAGTCTTGTAAATCTTTTTCAAAATATAATATCTGTCGTATTTCATCAATTATATTCTCTTTCAGTGTCTCATTCTTTGATTCTAATATTGTACATAACATATTTAGTTCAGAACGATTCATAGCTTCATTTGATTGTTGGTAAATTCTTACGAGCATACGATTCACAAGGCTTTTAGAAATACTCTGTACATTTTTATGATGTAATATATTTTTCATAAACGTTTTACAATTTTTCACCCAACATACTAACACAATTTCATCTACAAAAATGTTATAATCTAGAAATAAAGTGAGTGCATCTATTCTTGACTCATTTTCAAATGCATACATTATGACAGACTGCTTCATTTCGCCTAGAAAGCTAGTTTCGATTCTTGTAAGTTTATCTTCGTTATCTACGATAAATTGTCTCAACTCTTCATTCGATGCATCACTGTAGAATATTGTATATAATGATTGGCCTTCATTCAAAAATGGGTTGACATCTTGTTCTGGATCGACCACTGTTGGTTTCGCACAATATGAGTCACTATTATATGCATCTTCGTATGAACATATATATCTGGGTGCATTAGTTATTCTACCAATGATGGTATCGCCTGTATTATTAATATTGACACCTTGTACTACTAGTTCTTCATCAATTCCTTGGTACTGTAATCCTGTATCTCTACTGTAATAATTCATTTGTTAATAAAAATCTTACAATATATTAAGTAATATTTTTATATAATTTCTCTCAATGGTGTCTTCGTTGATTGATTATTTCGTAGATAAAAACTTTTCTAAGTTAGTTTTCATTGGTACGTTAGCGGGAATGATAGCGTCTTTTATTGGTAGTGGGTCAGAAATTATCATTGTTCCTCTACTTATTTACTTGAAAGTGTTCTCTGATTACAAGATGGCAGTCGGTACATCTTTAGCTTCATTACTTTTACCGATAGGTATCGTTGCGGTGTATTTTTATTCTACAGCAAAAAATTGCAATAGTTGTATTAAGTGGAATTATGCACTAATCATCTCAGTTTTCTTTGTGATTGGGTCATTCCTATCGTATTTTACTGTAAAAATGAATACACGATTATTCAAAATCTTTTTTGCAATGTTCATTATTTTATTAGGTGTGGTCATGTTGTTAGAGGAACACCTATCTTGATTGCAACTGCTCTGTACGATTCTATTACTGAACCTAGACCTAGTCGGAAACGGTCTTTATCCATTTTTTCTAATGTATTTACGTCCCACAATCGACAACCATCAGGTGTGAATTCATCGGCCAATAGTATTTTTCCATTATGCACACCGAATTCTAATTTGAAATCCACTAATATGAACCCAGACTGTAAAAATAATGTCGACAATATATTATTTACAGTATGAGTAAGCCTTTTCATTTCGTTTATTTGTTCTTGGTTTGCCCATTTGAATAAGAGAATATGCTCTTCAGTAATGAGTGGATCGCCTAAATGGTCATCTTTAAGGAAAAATTCGAACAATGGTGTCTCGAAAATGAGTCCTTGTTCTAATCCTAGACGTTTGCATATAGAACCAGTCGCACGATTCCGTATAACACATTCAATGGGAAACATTTGCATTTTATGAACGAGACAATCAGTTTCATTGATTAATTGTACAATATGTGTCTCAATGTTATGCTTTTCTAAATGTTTCATAATAAAATAATTGAATTGATTGTTCAGATATCCTTTTCCTACAATGGCTTCTGTTTTCAGTCCATTGAAAGCAGAAGTGTCATCTCTAAAATGCATGATTAGAGAATTATTGTCTTCGTGAGACAACATTGATTTAGCTTTTCCTTTAGTAATAATTTCCATTTATAGAAATAAGATTTGTTTTTTTATTAGGAAAAAAACAAAACAAATATAATTTATTATTTACAATATCGTACGACATTATGAGCGCACTTATTCTTTTTATGTTAATAGTATCCGTATTAGTGACTGTATTATTAATTGGAACGTTTTGTTGGGGTATATGTCATTTACTATATGAAGCTTGTTGTATACCGAATAATCCACCGAATAGAGAATAAGTATCTATGGTAATTTCTGTACAATAATTTTTGGGATTTTACTATCTTTCATAGAAGTGTCTTCTTTATCTTTGCGTTCTCTTTTTTTGGGTGCGCGATGTTCATAACCGCTTATTCGTTCAGTTTCTACGGTTTTCCATGCTTGTTTAATAATAGGTATTGCACTTTGGAACCACATTTCGTTACGTTTAACCAGTACACAAGATAATTGGTCTAAATACCAATAACTGGTATTGTACAGTACGTGTGTTGCTTTCCATTTTTCTTCTTCAATGGTTGTCCATTTGTCGATATCTTTCACGCTATGTAGTTGCACAGGACTGTACATATACATAGATTCTCCACTACCATTGTTTGATTCTAATGGTAGAAAGAATAACACGACGCCTCGGAAAGCACGATAAGGTGGTTTCGGTATTTCGCTTTCAAATTGCGTACTATCATTTTCATCATTTTCATTTTCCTCTTCTTCTAAGTCTTCGATATCTTTTGCTTCTTCGTCAATAAATTCTTGTCTACAAGTGTATTCTTTGAATCGTGTTTCTACGAAATCACAAGAATCGAGATTACAAACTTCCATTTGTATTTGCATTTGTATCCAGTATTCTTCACTGGGTATACCTGTGATTTCTCGATTGTAAATATTCTTGACTTCTACCATACGTCCATAACGTTCAAGATTGGTTTCATCGATATTGATAGCGTCAGGAGATGCACCAATATGCATTGTCTCATCACGATGCGGTACACAGCCATAATCACTTTTCACTTTTGTCCAGTAAATATATTCGTACAACATAACTGTCAATGGTTCGTATTTGACGCCCCAAGACCTAGGATTCCAGGTATCTTGCATAATGGGTGAAGGAGATTGTTCAGCGACAAAGGGGCAACATTTTTCATACAGTAAACTATTATATTGTGCGAGTGTGCCGAATAGTTTCCATATATTGCTTGCACTGAATAAAGTATGTCGAACTTGATGCCATTCTTCACTACGTTGTTTTTGTACAGGAACTGTTAATAAATAGTCGAGTTCTTTTGTGATGGCTTTATGGTCGAGATTATCAATAGGTGTGGTTTCTTGTTCATGGCCATTAATTTTTTCAGGGATGTATTCACGTGCAGGTATTTTATAGAGTTGTAATATTTCTGTACAAATATTATTTGCTTGTTCTCTCCAATAGTCGTCACAATCGTCTTCGTCATATTCATCAGAATCGATTTCCAAAGTGAAGAACACATTTATCTCGTCTTCAATGGTACGATTCTGGTTGGTTGACTTATCCTCATTATATGGTTTAGCGAACCAACCTTCAAGTTTCCCTTCTGTCTTGGTATAGTTGAATATTTCTTCTTGAAACTGTTCAACGAACCACGGTTTAGACATATAAATGGAATTATCTTCTAGGTAAGATTCTGCGTGATCTTGAATTGCGCTCATTATATCGTGAAGCTCTTCAGTAGTAAGATTTTTGGTAATAGTCATAATATTGTACAGATTAGGGTATACTTTTAGTATTTGAATATATATAACATAAAACTGTATATATTCAATTTTCCGAAGAACTTTTGGCGGAAGATGTATTTTTTTCGGTAATGCGTCGTGGGGTAAGAGATTTTAAAGTAGACTGGCGTTCGTTTGCTCGTAATGTAAACACTCGATTAGTAGGATGAATAAATAATCCAGGAACCCCAACCACTTCTTTTTGTTCTTTATCATAGGTGATATCTTTCATTTTGGTGAAACGTTTTGCATCCAAGGATTCGGTTAAGAATCGTTTCAATGACTTTATTTCTTTTACTCCATATTTTTGTTCTTTTCCGTGACGTTCTGCAAAGTTATGTAATAGTTGTACTTTAATTGAACGGTTTAATTTTGACCATGATTCACTTTTGTTTTGTACAGTTTCTTGAGACAATATTTCGTCAACAGATGGTGGAATTTTCGTAGCATCTTCTTCAATGCTTGCAGGTAATTTCTGGATTTCTTCTTCTGATGAAACTAATGACATATGCTCAATTCTATATATATATTTGAGAGAAACATTTAATCTCTTTTAAAATTAAATACATAAAACTGTAAATGGTATGGATGAGTTGGACAATAGTAGTACAGTAAAAGTCCTACAGTATAATCCACAACAGGTGAATAAAAAGAAGAGGAACAAAAAAAGGGAAGAACCGCCAAAAGAGAAGAGAGACAGGGTGGTTACAAAGACGAAACGATGGACAACACATTTACATTCAGAAAATGATTTTGAAAAAGAACGTCAATTGGAGTTATTGAGACAAATGAACACGGATGTCTCGATGTCTCAACAGACACAGTTTTTGTACAGTGAAATCCGTAAAAAATTAAATGGATACCGTACACAAGATGTGAACAAGAACAAATATAATGTGGAAGAATTTGTGGATCTTGAATATACAGTAGAGAGATTATTGGATTCAGAATTGAGTTGTTTTTACTGTAAAGAACCAGTATATGTTTGGTATATTATTGCACGTGAACCGAAACAGTGGACATTAGAACGTATTGAAAATAATATAGGTCATAATAAAGGGAATATAGAAATTGCTTGTCTCACTTGTAACATAAGGAGACAAAGAATGTATTTTGAAAAATATCGATTTACAAAACAAATGGTGATAGAGAAATCAGGATAATGAGATATCATTTGAAAGAGAAAACATATAAATGTTTTGAGCATAAACGAGAGAAATTATGAAAGCGATTGCAAATAGATTATCGATACATGGAAAAATAAAAGAGAAACTAGCGCATTTCCAAGCGACAAACCGTATACCACATATTATTTTTTACGGTCCATCGGGGTCAGGGAAACAAACACTTGTCAACGAATTTTTAAGAGGTATATATCACGATAATCCGCAAGTATTGAAAACGAATATTATGTACGTAAATTGTGCACACGGGAAAGGTATAAAGTTTATTCGCGATGATTTGAAATTTTTTGCAAAAACGAACGTGCATTTAAATGGCGGGTATTTTTTCAAATGTGTTGTACTATTAAATGCGGACCATTTGACAATAGATGCACAATCAGCATTGAGACGTTGCATTGAGATTTACAGTACAAATACACGTTTTTTTATAATAGTAAAAAACAAGCAAAAATTATTGCAGCCTATATTGTCTCGATTTTGTGATATATATGTACCGCGTGATATGAAAATAGATGGTACAACAAGAAACCTACATCAATATCACTTATCGAATACATATTTATTTCATGATGATATAAAAACGCAAAACCAAAAAACCATTGAAAATATAATGTCTCAGGTCGAGACACCTGATGTGTCTCACGTGAAACTGGTTGATATTGTACAAAAATTATATGACAATGCACTTTCTTCATTAGATATTTTACAGTATATAAAAACATCAAATAATTGGACAGATTTAGAGAAATCCAATTGCGCAATTTGTTTTTCAAAAGTGCGTTTGGAATTCCGTTGTGAGAAATTGTTAATGCTGTACATATTAGATTTTATTTACAATCGGAAACAAATCGATTTAACGGAAATTTCTTTTTTATAAGATAACAGCGATAAAAAGCATTTAAAAAAGAATATATAAATTCACTTATTCTGTACTTGTAATGGATGATTTTGTACCTTCCACTTTACATGAGTCGAAAAATGAATGGTGCGGTAGATTGGTGAGTATTTTAACACCACTAGTGATGGATGGTATTCATTCTATTTTCAATGAATCTTGGAATATGTGTATGGAGAACAATGAGATGTCAAAGTATTTGATGACTTTCCAGAATTTGTTAACTCGTGTTCCCAAATGGAATAGTCTCATTTTGGAAGAAGAATGTAAACGAATTATCGAAAAAAGTGGATGTAATTATCTAGAAGACTTGATCTCGTGTGTTCATATTATACAGTTGAAAGTACTGACTTGTATACGTGTAGGTAACAAACAAAAGAAAATCGATATTTCCATACCAAAATTAGACCATTTTATCCACCGTGTGTATGTGCATAGTGCAAGAAAAATATATTCTAATGTGTATTTACTGGAAAAAAACATATCTGATTTACAGGTCCAGAAAAATAGACGTGAAATGGAAATCATGATTCAGGAATGTATTTTAAATTCGATCCGAGAGAGTATTCCTACAGAGGCAATTATTCGAGCATATATGGATGAGACAATAGAAGAAGAGGAAGAAGTATTTGTAGAGCCAATTGAAGAAGAAAAGAAAGAAGGAGAAGGTGAAGAGGTAGATGTCTCATTGAATGTTGTTACAGAAGAGGATTTAAAGAAAGTAGAAGATGAATTGCCACCTGTATTATCAGTAGAAAATATGGATGAAGAAAAAGTAGTAACGAGACTTACCTTCAATGATACAGATGAGCAATCAGACGGTACAAATAAAGAGGCACCAAAAGACATAGACACTTTAGAGAGAATAAGTGAAGAACGAAATGCACAACGTAAATTAGAAGAAGACGAAGACAGTGACGATGAGGAGTTACCAGACCGTATAAAAATACATATGGACGATGATGTTGCATTGAATGGTGTCTTTGATTTGGACAAAAAAACGGAAGATTCTAGAAATGAAAGTATAGTGTTGTCTGATATAGAAGATTTGTAATGGGAATGCGTTGAAAAAAAGAGAAAAATTTGAATGCGTTTTGTATAAAAATGGAGAAAGTTCTATTGTTTGCAATATGTGTCACCATTTTATTTGGTATTATGAAAGCTTTAGAAATGAAGTTTATTGAAAAAGATATGAAATCAATGAAATTAGTAATACGCGACCTTATTATTGCCTTTTGTAGTTCCTTTGCATCAGCCACTTTATTTTTACAATATGGAAATTATTTAGACGATTTTCTTTCAATTATTACAAACACCAAAGTGATTAATGCAGACAAAACAAAAATATTCACTGGTGCACCTGATTTCTAATTGCATATTATACAGTGATTATGCCTTATTGGTTCGAAATAAATAATGTTGGACAGTTCGTATAACGAGACAAAAGAAAATTTCCCCACTGTACAACTAAAACAAAAGCCAAACGTCAAATAAGACTGCTAAGAGCAATACAAAATAATCCGAAATTTACAAGAAAAAAGCGATAATATATATTCTATATCGTTTTCTTGCATAATAATGTCAATAAGTAAGTTCCTAATGCAATCCACATAGCCATAATTTGTCGTGACCCTGTAAATATAACCCAACTAAGTCCTTGACAATAAGAAGTAGATGTTAACAGTGGTGATAATATTAAACCCATAAAATCTTTCCCAACGCAGTGTAAAGTATATAAATTGGCTGCCGTAAAATGAATGATTATCCATACAACATAACTGAAAACCGCAGTCGTTGTTATTTGTACAGTGGTATTATATAAATCTCTGAATGAAAACATATGCAGTAAATAATATTATCAACATTCGATTATATTATTTTTTCAAATTCAATTTTCTACATACTTTGAGACACTAATATATGAGTATTTGAACTTGGTTCTTCAGTTACAGTACTGAGAAAATATTCTTGATTATCTTTTTTTATAGCACACCACATGGAATTCAATGGGTCATTTTTATATTTTACAATATTGTGAAAGCCACAAGAAATAAGTGTTTCAGTCATACTATTTTTGTAATATTCATAGATATGAGGTTCGGTTACTTCAAAAGCCCATTTTCGGAATGGTGATGCACTAAGAGTGCTTTTTAATTGGGTAGGTTCTAGGTCTACAATATGAAGAGTACCGCCAGGTTTGAGTACACGCATAACTTCATTTAACATTTTTATTGTAGGTTCTGTAGGTACTTCGTGAAGTAAGAAATTCATTGTTACAATATCCATAGAACTATCAGAAAATGGCATTTTTTCAGCATTTGCGTGAACGTAATTGATGTTACGATTGAACCTTTCTGTACGGAAAGCAGCGACTGCCAGGAAATATGGACTCAAATCAACTCCCCAAACGTGTGCGTCTTTGTAATTCGATTTTAGAAATTCCGTAGACACACCAATAGAGCAGCCAATATCAAGAATATGAGTCGGTGATTCAATAATATCGTGAAGATTCCTGTATGTTATAATTCTATCTGTGATATTATTTCGTAACCATTGTTCGCTTGTAAAAGGGTCGGAACCTTTCCAATAATTAGCAGAAATACTTAACGTTGCTGCTTCTGCTTCAAATGCAGCTTGCCAATTCATATTGCCCTTATCGTAACCGTGAAATTGCTTTGTAAAATAACTAGGATAACGTAACTCACGATTCTCAATATTATTTTTATGGTGCACACATTTATAGAAAATACCTGTATCTTTATATATATCAGTTACGGCTTGCCAAGGTATTCCTGCACGTTCTGCTCTTCCAATAAACCAATCTCTCGACCGTTTTTTCAGTCCTGAACTAACCTTATCCCATATTGGTGGAGGCGGTGGAGGACTACCAAACATATATAATGACTGCACTACAGAATTTACTGTACATACTAATGATATTAAAAATAGATTACTGTACATAAAATGGAGGTATATATATGTTAAACACTTAAATAACTACACATAATTGATTTTATATGTTTTTGAATAAAATATATTTGTACAGTATATATTTACAAAAATGACTGATGCTTCTAATAACGTAGTTGTCGATATTTCTAATGTTATCGTTGAAGAAAAAGAGACATATAGTTTGAAAGCTGTATTGCAAAAATATATTCAGAAATCTGACGGTAAAATACCGCTAACAATGGCTCTGAAACGCATGATTATATGCATTACAAATGTACCTTCTGATTCTTTAGGAAAGATTGAGACATTGTTGGAAAAAGTGTTCGAAGACAAGAAATTAGACGTTATGGATACACCTAATTTGATGATTATTGTACAAGAACTGTACGAACTATATTCATCATTGGAATTTAAGAATTTGAAACCTGAAAACTGCGCTTCATTATTGAAGACAATTGCACACGTATTGTACATTAATAAATTTAAAGAGAAATTCACTGAAGACGAAAGTACACTTATGTTGAAATCGTTCAATTCAATCATTGATACAGCAGTTATGTTGATTGACCTGAAGGATACTATTCCTAAAAAGAAGTGTAAATTCCTTTGGTGTGCGTAAATTCCTTTGGTGTGCGTAAATTCCTTTGGTGTGCGTAAATTCCTTTGGTGTGCGTAAATTAATCTTCACTGGTATACACTCACCAGAAAATTGATGTAAATATCAGAAAATATCATTCTTCAAAAACTAAAATGATGCATACTCGTAATATACGTATAATTGGTCAAGTAAGGAGACCCCAACCTCGTTACTATACTGTAAAACAAAATGATAACAACACAAATTTTGCAGGTTTTATACTGTTACTTTTATTCCTAATGTTCATTATGCATAAGTGCTAATTATTTCTATTTGAATTAGAAAAAGGTGTCCATAATTCACCATTTATTTTTTTTTACAGTAATTTGAGAACCAGGTTTCTTTTTCTTTGCGCTATTAGGGTCATATGGTTCATCTTCATCGTCAGAACCCATTCCTTTAGAGATTTCCCAGAATTCTTTAGACCCCAATTTGAAATCAGGTCTTGTCTCGGCTTTGTACCAAAATATTTGGTCGTGTAATTTATTGGATTTTGCATTATTATTTACGACGAGACATTCATAGTTTTCGGTGGTTTGGTCCATTACGGAACAAAACGATTCCAAAGTAGGAAACATACTTGCATAATTTTCCCAAATACGTTTTCTATTAGATATGTACGGTTCTCTCAAAATGAATACATAATCAATGTTTGTACGAAGGGTTGGTGGAATACCTAAAGGATACTGCATTGTAATAATCAACATAATTTTCCAATGACGTCCATTCATGAAAAGAAGTCGCATTAATTTGTCTCGTGCCCAACTATTATCGTACAGACAATCATCCAGAATAACAAATGTTCTTGGGTCAATCGTTGTTCGTTTGTACATTTCCATTTCTTTTTTAATCTGCTTCAAAACAACTTTTTGTCTCCGTAAAACATTTTCGATTAATAATGAACTGTATTCTTCGTGAATAAATAGTTTAGGAACATGACTCGCATAAAATCCATTACCAGCTTCTGTACCTGATATAACTGTACCAATTGGTATATCTTGATGAAAATATAATAAATCTCTTACAAGAAACGACTTTCCAGTGTCTCGACGTCCAATTAGAACAACTACAGGCCCTTTATTTTCATTCGGTTTAAACGTAATGGCTCTCATATCAAACTTCTTTAACTCGAGTGTCATATTGTATATTGCCTAAAATGATATAATTAGGAAATACATAATAATAAAACGAATACATCGCGTTTATTATTATCTAAAAAATATATTCTTTCACAACATAATAAGCCAATGTTTACATCAGAATTTATAAAAGCAAAAACGCCGTTGGATTTAGGGAAATTGGAGATTCAGTACAATGAACGATTCCAGACAGAGAAAGAAAAAGAGTTTTCTTACAATCCTTTCAAAGTAAAGTATTTTCAGAATTATTCTCCTTTATTTCAGTACATTAAGATGCCTGATGACGTATCACTCCCTTTAACATATGAAGAGGTTGTATGGAATCATCGTAGACATTTCAAGAATTTGGATACAGTTATTGCTGCAGACAATGAGACAGAAGAGCGTGTTCCAATACATATCAAGCATTCTCCATTATTAGACCCTGTACACTACTTGATAGGGAAATATAAATTCCCGATTGAATCGATTGAATTGCCGCAAACTACAAAAGACGAATGTACACAAACGAGTGATGTACAGAAGAATAAAATTGCTGATGTAAATAATGCATCATATGTAGACGGGTTTTTTAATTTCCTGTCATCCCAATTACTTAATACGCATTCATTTATGCACGGTATTGATTTTTATGGTTCGTATTTAGCTGTACAAGATAAATTCAAAATAAATTTATTAGATGATTATGATTATTTGTCCGAATCGAGACACTTTAATTCAAGTAATGGTAAATTATACGAATTGGAAAATAAAGATGTTGTACAGAAAATGTACATTGAAAAAGGAGACACTCATAGTCGAAGACCTAAATTAATGATCGATGATAATAATGATACTGTAAATGACATTATTGATATGGACATGGGAGTGTACGATATTATAGATGAATCCGATATGGACTCCGTTTTCCCTGTTGAAACCGCCGAATCTTCTGAATTAGAACTATTGTACAGTACAGTAAAAGATAAAGGTAAAAATACCATTGACAACGATTATGATTCCGATTCGTCTTCTGATAATTCCGATAATAATAGTCTAGTTAGTGACAGTACGGATGATGATAATGATGATAATGATGACGACGAGAAAGACGGCAATACTACAGAAAGTGAAGACGAGGAAAATGATGATGAAGAAAGTGATGAAGAAAGTGACGAAGAAGAAGAAGAAGAAGAACCCATAAACGCATATATTTACAATTTTCCTGTACAAATGATTTGTATCGAGAAATGTGAAAACACTTTAGACTATTTATTGGAAAAGGATGAACTGAATTTACAGGAACAAAGTAGTGCATTGACTCAAATTATATTTTCGCTTTTGGTGTATCAAAATGCATTCAAATTCACTCATAATGATTTACACACGAACAATATTGTGTACAGTAAAACCAATGTCACTCATTTGGAATATATTTACAAGAACAAAAAATATTTAGTGCCTACATACGGTAAAATATATAAAATCATTGATTTCGGTAGAAGCATATACACATATCGTAATAAAATACATTGTAGTGATAGTTTTGCAAAGGGTGGTGATGCCTATTCGCAATATAATTCTGAACCATATTTTGACGAGAATAGACCAAGAATCGAACCCAATATGAGTTTCGATTTATGTCGGTTGGCCTGTTCATTATATGATTTCTTTTTCGATGAAGAAGTGTACACTGCATTATGTACCAATATAGATGACGTGAATGTTGTACAGTCTGCAGTTCTACGTTGGTGTACAGATGACCGTGGTAAAAATATATTGTACAAAACATCGAGTGGAGAAGAGCGATATCCAAATTTCAAATTGTACAAAATGATTGCGAGACATGTTCACAATTGTACACCTGAAGATGAATTGATGAAAGATTTAGTAAAACAATATCTTGTCACCAAAAAAGGGAAAAAGAAGAAAACACAACAAATACAAACGATTAATATCGATAATATTCCTTGCTATTGTTAAGAAAAGCCTAAACGCACACCGTCCCACAAGTAACGATTGGATTTTTTACAGAGGCAGTTTTCGGTACAGATATTATCGATGGTTTCTTAGATGACCGTCTTGTACTAACGAATACAATACGTTCTGGACGAGACATTCCACAGAATTCAAGGTCTTCGCCGCCACTTTTCAAAGTATTATGATAATCTTCATCAACGGTTGCACAACAACAACATAAATAAGAAAACAAAGTATTTCCCATAATTTTTCTCAATATACACAAATACTGATAATATTTTTGTATATTTTTATTCACTTTGTACAATTATCGTTTACTGTATCGGGTAGCCTTTTTCTTGCGACAATAAGTTCTCTTTCTGCCACGCGCAACTTTACAATGTGTAATACGTTTGCACTTATTAGGTACAACGCGTTTACCACGACACATCGACTTCTTTCTCATATCTTTGTACTGTTTACGGCGAGTTCTGCGGGTATTCGGTGATAAAGCCATGATTTAATAGAATATATACTGTACAAAGAAAATTACATAAGCCATTGTAAAGTTGCGACAGATCGAACCAAGCGTTGGGCAAAAATACGTGGATGTTCAATGTAAAAAACAATGCGTTCTAAAACATTTGATTCGTGTAAAACCTCTGTCTCAATTTCGAATGTATTGTACGTTTCAAGTTCAATATTACGGTCCATACTACTTTTTAATGCTATTATTTTCTGGTGATTTTGATTCATATTTTTTTTTCACTAATACTTTTTCGCCACAAGGCCCACAATGGTCTTCATTGGACCAATCCACTTTGTTGTCTACTTGTTTAGGACACTCGATACGACCCCATCTTCCTAAAGGTAATGGTATTTGCTGAAATCGCTTAAGCACAATTTTTTGTACGTAACGAATAGTGCGAAAAAACATTACTATAATAATATAAACAGTATTGATTATAATACTGTACAATAATATTTTTATATTTATTTTAAGAACCATAAAGCTAATCTTTTTTGTCAAATGGTGTATTATTTTGAATTACACTCTTTGTGTGTTGAAGCATTTCAGCTTCATTTGCTACAGTACGTTCATCAAAGTTGACTTGTTCCCGTACACCAATTAAGTTTCCATTTTCGTCCATGGTTTGTGTGAGAGTGTTTCCAGTTTCTTTTGCCAATGCGATATTCGCTTCAATCGCCTTTTTCTTTGTCTCATACACGCGTCTCTCAAACTCGTCTTTTGCATTCTTCTCATTTTTGAGTTTTTCGTGATGCAACTGATTGAGTTCTTCTTCCATGAATTCGATTCTTCCAGTTTTGTATGCATCTGGGTCTAAAGGAGTCCATACGAAGTTTTTACCCACAAAAATATCGTGATTTGCATCTCTATCACGGATTTGCTTTGCATAATTCTCAGCCTCTTCTGCAGTAGCGAAATTACCACGATTAATGAACCCACGTACAGATGTTTGAAATTGGTGTGTCTTATTGAATTCTTCGGCTAATTTTGTTTCATTTTTATCCATAAAATGTTTGAAGTCGTCTTCAACATTTAGGCGTTTCAAAATGGTTTCTTCTTCTTTTACGAATTCGGTTAAATCGTCTACTAAATTCTCTGCTTTTAGGTTGTATTTAAACGCGATAAAGAGCAAAAAATCGGAGAAAGTAGATAATGATTTTGTACAATCCCATTGTCTCACAAACTTTTCAAACATGAAAGTGTCTCGTTGTTTAATAATCTTTTCTGGTGATACGAAAGAGTAACATCCATACTGTTGATTGGAAATAACGGGGTCTTCTGTGAGAAGGTCCACATATCTAGGATTTAATTTACCACTTTTAGTCATTTTAGGCGGAAATGATTGGGATTGACGACTCATAATTTTGGTTATACTATATTGTACATAATATTCATTTAAATTCTTTCTAACGAAAGTTTTTTGTTGGTTATATTATATATACTTGTTTAAAAAAATAATGGCTGCCTTTGATTTTAGCGAATTCATCAAGAGAGCGATCAAGTACATTGTTGAGGGTATCATGGTTGCAATTGCTGCTTTTGTCATTCCTCAGAGAAAGATGAAGGTTGAGGAAGTTGTCATCATTGCTTTGACAGCTGCAGCAACCTTTAGCGTATTGGATGTCTTTGTTCCATCCATGGCTGGAAGTGCAAGAGGAGGTGCAGGTTTCGGTATTGGAGCCAACCTTGTCAAGTTCCCTGCTATGGGATAAGCACTTTAGTGCAATAGGGAGATAAGCGGGAGATAAGCACTTTAGTGCAATAGGGAGATAATCGGGAGATAAGCGCACTTTAAACCCTCGAAGATTTAAAATGGGGCATTTTAAATCATAGAGGGTCAGATTCCAGTAACGTTTTGAAATGACGCCCTGAAAGGGCGTCCCATTTCAAATCTTCACTGGTATAAACCCTTGAAGAATTAAATCCGCACATCGGTTTAGGTGAATTTTACAGTAAATAAATCAACCATTTTACTGTAAAAAATTATACTGTAGGGAAATATTCCCAATCTAGGTACACGCATACGTCTTTCCATATCATGTCTTGTTCTAGTTGTTTTATACGGTCTTTCATCATAGGTATATACGGTAAGTATTGTTTTTGGTCTAACAGTACACACAATTGACACAATATATAAGTATAATTGAAAAAATTCGTGCGATTAGTAGGACAAAATAGTGCCCACGGTTGTTGAATCTCAATAAACAGTACACATAATGTCTCGTGTAGCTCTTCATCCATAACAGGTGGTTTGATTCCCAATATCGAATTTATGTACTGTATATGTTCAAAGTATTTGTTGTATCCAAGAGTGGATAATATGGACCGCATTTCTGCATAATTGACTTCTTTCAGTTCTTTGCGCTCTTTCACGATTCGATTACGTACAGCATCAAACAATTCATCAGGTATTTTAGTAGTTTCTTTTGCTTGAAATTGAGACAATATTTCCTTGAAATGATTTAGGCGTATATATGCTGTATAAGAAACTTCGTTCGGCATTTCTTTATTTAATGGTTTTTGATTATCAATTATATTTACTACAAACTTTCCACATTCTACATTATTGCAAATTAAAACGCCTTCTTCTTCTAATGGAATTAATTCCCCTTGATTGCAAATGAGACAATTATGGCAGCTGAGGATGTAATCCTGTAAATTAGGTATTTCTCCGTTCACATTTTTCCAGTATTCTTGGTACAGTTTTTTAGATTGCTTGTATTTTTCGCTATTGATATCGGAACTTTCGTCATTTTTTCCTTTAATTTTAAAAAAGTGATTAATAGTACTAGTATCTTTTACATTATATCCTGTAGAAGTCTTTTGTTTGTCTTCATAATAATGAAAAATATATTTTGCATTGTCCAATAAATATTTCTTCTTTTTTTGTCTCAAAATGATTATTTCACGTTTTTTGTTTTTCATTTTTTCTTTCATTTCATAATATTCTTCTGTTTTTTTCGTAATTTTGTGTGTACAATTTTGTAAATCATCGACTTCCTTTTCAAGTTCAGGTATAGTATGCTCTTCAATT
>Ga0206130_10002605_pt1 | contig 24779 bp, 23 predicted proteins | sample Helgoland_Spring_9_FD_148637 | JGI IMG/M metagenome (GOLD analysis project Ga0206130, IMG submission 148637) | Pelagic subsurface seawater microbial communities from Kabeltonne, Helgoland, North Sea - Helgoland_Spring_Bloom_20160512_1 | ecosystem: Environmental > Aquatic > Marine > Epipelagic ...
TCGTCAACTTTTTCTCTAGATCTTAAATCAGGGTTTTTAGTTAAGTCAGCCATAAGATTCTTTTAGAGTGATGAATATTTATTAATGTGATGCTGTGTATTACCAAACATAGAATCAATTACAGTAAAGCGTTTTAAGTAATGGCCTATAGACATCTCATTACTCACACCCATTCCACCATGCAGCTGAACAGCTTGCTGCCCAATATATTTCCCAGCTTTGCCAACCTGAACCTTGAGTGCAGAAATAGTTTTTGAGGTTTCAGCATCTTTAGAGTCAAGTTGTAAGGTAGCTTTGATCAAAAGAGATTTGGTAATTTCTGTTTCAACAAACATGTCAACCATTCTATGCTGGAGAACTTGGAAGTTACTAATAGGTTGTGAAAATTGCTCTCTTTCCTTGGTGTACTGAACAGTTTTTTGATAGGCGCTAGTCATGGCACCGACAGCTTCTGCGCTGATGCATAAAATAGAAACATCAATCATTTGGTTGAACAATGATGTTGCTTCATCGCCGCTTGCAATAAGGGCATCAGAATTCAATGCAACATTCTCAAAAGTTAGTTCTCCACAGGTCTGTCCATCTAGAGTTCTAAAGCTTTGAAGCTCAAGACCCGAAGTATCGCTATCAACAAGGACTAGAGCTGGCTTTCCGTTATGTATTGCAAGCACAATAAACTGATTAGAGTTGGCTGCATTCAAAACAATCGTTTTGGAGCCGTTTAAAACTAAGTTATCGCCTTTTGCATCTAAGGAAGTTACGCAATCAAGAAAGTTATAGCCAATATTAGCTTCTGCATAAGCAACAGAAATTTGATGATCTCCTGAAATAATACTTTCAAGCAAAGCTTGCTTTGCAGAGTAATTTGAGTTCTCAAGAATTGTGCCACTCATTACCACTGAGCTAAGGTATGGCTCAACTACTAATGATTTACCAAACTCTTCGAAAAGAACTGTTAATTCAATTGGTCCAAAGTTATAGCCACCATTATCTTCGCTGAAAGGAACGGCTAACCAGCCAAGCTCAGCAAACTCTTTCCAATTCTCAGGACTATAGCCAGCTTCAGAATCTAAAATTTTTTCTCTGTCTGCAAAATCATAATTAGTTTCACAAAATTTGAGAACTTGTTCGCGGAGCATATTTTGCTCATCAGAATAATTTAAATTCATTATTAAACTCCCAGTATTGCTTTGGCAATGATATTTTTTTGAATCTCATTACTTCCACCATATATTGATGTTTTTCTAAAATTTAAGTAATGCGCAACTGAGTCACTTGCATGATCTGGACCAGCAGGAGTTTTGTTAGATTCAAAACCATCAGGGCCTTCGTATGCAAGAATATATTGCCCAGCTGCCTCAACAAAAAGCTCAGAAATTCTTTGTTGAATTTCAGTTCCTCTGATTTTTAATATTGATGACTCGGCACCAGGATGACCGCCGCCTGCAATAGCTGCCAATGCTCTTAGCTCTGTAAACTCTAAGGCCATGAGATCAATCTCCACTTCAGCAATTTTTTTATTCAGATCTAGATCATTATAATGAGCTGTCTTCTCTTTTAATCTGGATATCTGAACTTTGCACACTGGGACTCCAGCAATTCCAAATCTCTCATGGGCTAGGAGAAACTTAGCATAAGTCCAACCCTTGCCCTCTTCTCCAATGAGCTGATCTGCAGGTACTTTTACATCTGTAAAAAACACTGTATTTACTTCGTGATCTCCATCAATAGTAATAATAGGTTTCACTTCAATGCCTGGAGTATTCATGTCAATTAGCAAGAATGAGATACCTTCTTGTTTCTTTTGAGTTGTTTCGGTTCTTACCAAGCAGAAAATCCAATCAGCATTCTGAGCTAAGGTTGTCCAAGTTTTTGCTCCGTTAACAATATAATGATCGCCTTCAAGAACAGCTTTTGTCTTCAATGAAGCTAAATCAGAACCTGATCCAGGTTCTGAGTATCCTTGACACCACCATGAATTAAATTGAAGAATATCTGGCAGAAATCTATCTTTTTGTTCTTGGTTACCAAATGTATAAATAACTGGTCCTACCATGCTGACTCCAAATGGAAGAATTGTTGGGCATTGCGCAGCGGCAAGCTCATTTAAAAAGAGATATATCTGCACTGGAGACCAGCCAGTTCCACCAAACTCAACAGGCCAGTTATACCCTGCCCAGTTTTTTTCGTATAGAAATTTATGAAAATCAATCATGTCTTGTTTAGATAAAACCATTCCCTGGTCTTGCTTCTCGCGAACGTGTGAGGGGTAATCATTTGCTAAAGCTGATCTAATTTCCTCTTGAAACTGAAGATCTTGTTCTGAAAAACTTATATCCATGTTAGTGTTCCTTTTTTTTATTTAATTCTTACCGAAAAATTATATCTCACCATATGAAAGAACAACAGAACCATTTTGAAGCTTTTGAGCTTGCGCAATGTGCCTCTAAGCACAATCAAAAAATTCTGTACCTATGCTCCTCTGACAAAGAAGCAAGATTGGTCAAGCATGAGCTAGAGTTGTATCTGCCTGTAGAAGAAATTGCTTACTACCCTGAAAGAGAAATATTACCGTACGACAGATTCTCTACGTCTCAATCTATTATTCAAAGTCGCATCGGACTATTAAATTCCAGCAAAGAGAGTCTCAAGGTAATAATTACCAGCGGACTTAATTTGCTAGAAAAACTACCTGCCAAAGAGTTTTTTACAGCTCGCAAGATTTTTCACACTGGAGAAAAATTATCCATCAAGGAGCTTGCCGATAATCTAATTCAACTTGGTTACGAAAGAACTGACAAAGTTGAGCTGATCAATCAATTTACCGTAAGAGGTGGCGTTGTAGATCTCTACTCTAGCTTTTACTCAACTCCCTTAAGAGTAGACTTTTTTGGTGATGAAATTGATGACATTAGAAGGTTTGATATTGATTCACAGGCAATGACTGAAAAACTCCAATCGTTTCAATTATTCCATGGCTCAGAGATCGCTCTTGAAGAAAACTCTATTAAACGTTTTAAGGATAATTGGAGGAATTATTTTCAAAAGCATGATGAAAGATACTGTGAGATATTTCAAAATATTTCATCTGCTGTCTTACCCGAAGGCTATGAAATATACATGCCTTTACTGCAAGACAAGGATACAAACCTTATAGATTATTTTGATGGCTTCAGTCTTATGCAAAGCCCTACTCTCAATATTGCGTTGGCCAATTACAATTCCTACATTAAAGAAAGGTATGAGGAAGAATCCATTGATTCATTGAGACCTGTAATGCAGCCAAAAGATTACTTTTTTACCCCAGATGAATTGAGTCCTTACTTAAGCAACGCTACAAATGTATCTGAAGCACAAAGTGGAGCTAAACCTGACCTCACTCTAGGCATCAATGATCAAATTAAAGAGTTATTATCGCGACATCAAGCAGGAAAAATTAAGACGTTGTTTGTAACTGCCTCAGAGCAAATAAAATTAGATGAGCTAAACAAAGAGTATGGCTTTAAAAACGCTGCGCTCCCGTTTGATATGTCTGAGGGTCTCTTCAGCGCACCTCATCATCCAACTCGATATTTTTACGACAAGAATAGTTCCTATGCCTACATCAACGTTGAAAATTACTTAGGTCAAGATACCTCAATCAATAAAAAAGTTGCCTCAGAGCAAGTGTCATTAGTTCACACCTTTGACAATCCCTTTCACGATGATGAACTGGTCATCCATGTAGATTACGGTGTTGGCATCTACAAGGGTCTAACGCTCTTAAAAACGAATGCAAACGAAGAGGAGTTTATTCAAATTGAGTATCTCGATAAAGAGCTGCTATACGTTCCTATTAGACAAGCTTACTTGGTATCAAAATACCAAGTTTCACAGGTTGAAAATATTCCATTGGACTCTCTGTCATCTCTTAAATGGCGCCAGAAAAAAGAGAAAGCAGAAGCTAAAGCCAAAGACCATGCAGCTGAACTGCTAGACATAGAGTCAAGAAGGTCTGTCTCTACATCGCCTCAACTCATTTGTTCTAAAGACGAGTATCAAAAATTTTCCGATGACTTTCCTTACATCCCAACCTCAGACCAGCAAAACTGCATTAACGATGTGATTAAAGATTTGGCTCTTATCAAACCAATGAATCGAGTAATTTGTGGAGACGTAGGCTTCGGAAAAACTGAAATAGCCATGCGAGCAGCATTTGTTTGCGTCCAGGCTAAAAAGCAAGCCATGATTCTGGCTCCAAGTACCGTTTTGTCCGATCAGCATCATGAAAGTTTTACCAAGCGTTTTAGTAATTTTCCAATGAATATTTCTATATTAACTCGTCACACATCGCCAAAAGCTCGAGCAAAGCTATACGAAGATTTTAAAAACAAAAAAATAGACATCCTCGTTGGTACCCATGCACTTTTAAATAACGACATTGACCTCTCAAGTCTTGGCTTGTTGGTGATAGATGAAGAGCATAGGTTTGGAACCAAGCAAAAAGAAATTATTAAGTCTCGTCAAACCACCACACACATTCTTTACATGTCGGCAACGCCGATTCCACGCACATTAAATTTAGTCTATTCAGGTCTCAAAGATTTCTCCTATCTCTACACGCCACCCATGGAGCGATTGAGTGTTAAAACTTTTTTGAACGTTCAGAACAATCAGATTATTAAAAATGCCATCGACAGAGAGGTGACCAGAGGCGGACAAGTTTTTATTGTTCAAAATGACATTGGCAAAATGGATAACCTCAAAAATGATATTCAAGCCTTGCAACCCAATGCAAGAATTGGAATAGCTCATGGGCGATTAAGTAAGCAAGATATATCCCAAACTATGGGTGCCTTTAATTCAAATTCAATTGATATTTTGTTGTGCACAACGATTGTTGAAATGGGTCTAGATATTCCAAATGCCAACACCATCATTGTTATTGATGCTCAAAATTTTGGTCTTTCGCAATTACATCAACTTAGAGGTAGGGTTGGCAGAGCTTTGAGGCAATCTTATTGCTACCTCCTAATACCAACTCAAGATATTAAAAAGAATGCAAAAAATAAGCTTGATTCTCTAGTTAGATACTCTGATCTTGGTTCTGGGTATTTTATTGCTCAAGAAGATTTAGAGATCAGGGGTGCCGGTGATTTTCTGGGCATCAAACAAAGTGGTCACATAGAAGCAATTGGACTGTCGATGTATTTGTCCATGCTGAAATCTGCTGTGAACGATCTTAAGGGCATCAAAACAGAAGTTGCAATAGACTCAGAGATTAATTTTAACGACAGAGCTTTATTGCCGGATACATATATGCCAGTGGCCAACGAGCGACTTAAGATTTACAGATCTTTGAACGATGCCAAATCCACCACGGACATTCATAAAATCTTTGAAGAAATTAAAGATAGATGTGGGAAACCAAGTGATGATGTATTAAATTTGGTGGAGAATTCTAAGATCAGGGTTCAAGCAAACATCTTGGGCATTAGAAAAATTTACAGCAACAAAGACACGGCCCTCTTAACTTTTCACGATTCGCTTGAGGATGAAGTGTATAAAAAATTAATAGAATTAATTCAATCAGGCTCAACAGGCATTAAACTAGTAGGAGCGAACAAATTAAATTTAGATGTATCGGATCAATCAAATAAAAGAGAGGCTGTCTCTGCCCTGCTTCATCAGCTTTCTTAAAGCGAGTCCCCTGCTTTTAGTCTTTTTTGTTAGCTCAAATGCTTTATATGCAAAAGATCTCAAGGAATATTACATTGAAGTCATAGTCTTTGAGCAGTTAGAGATTACTCAGGAAGAGGATTTATCCCCAGTATTGCTTGATTTGAAATCCAAAAATCTCATATCTCTCCTTGAGAGGCAAGTTAATAAGATTAATACAGAGGCTGTGGAAAAATCTTTTGAAACAAAGGTAGGTGGTGATCTCCTCAGTAATTTAGAGATCATAGATCTAGAGCCACCCTTAATCATCGAGCCTGATGATGCAAAAGAAGAAAAGAGATACATCTTACAAACGGATAAATGGTTTGAAAGAAATGACCAACTAAAAGAGCTCAATAATATTTATAGAAGATTGGATAGGCGAAATGAATACAAAGTTCTGCATAAAATTTCATGGATTCAGCCTGCACTTCCTGATGAAGAGACGCCATACGTCCATGAAATATTTGATACTCATGGCCTATTAATTAGACTTTATCAGAGCAGATACCTGCATTTAGATTTAATTGGATACATGAATGGAAATCTTGAATCCAATGAGAATGAAGAGCAAATTGAGTTGATTAAATTTACTGCTCTACAGGAATCTATCCCTGAGGATGTAAAGCAAATTGATATACCTGTAGCTAGTGACTTACTCTACCAAGAATCTATACCAACGAAAATTGAGATCACAGGCGAGATAACCAAGGAGCAAGCACCAATGATTTCAGAAGGAATGGTTGAGTATATTTTAAGAGAAGATCGAAGAGTTTTTCAGAATAAATCGCATTTTTTTGATCACCCAAAAATGGGGATCATCGTATCTGTTTACGATTCTTCGCTATAAAAAGCGTTCTCATCCATGGTGTGATCTGTCATATCTCTTACGCCAGCCAACTCAGGCATAGACTCTAATAACGTTTTTTCAACCCCATCTTTAAGAGTGACATCGACCATACTGCAACCCTGACAGCCGCCTCCGAATTGGAGGATGGCATATTTGTCTTCGGTAATTTCTTTTAAGCTCACAAGGCCGCCATGGGACTCCAGCATAGGATTAATCTCGTTATAAATAACATAATTAACTCTGTCTTCTAGCGGACTATCTGGCGAAATATTTGGAAGACGTGCATTAGGAGCTTTGATAGTTAATTGGCCACCAAAATTGTCTATATCGTAATTAACTTCTGAATCTTCTAAAAATGGAATACTGCGCTCTTCAACATAGACTGATAGAGTTGGCAGTGAAATCAATACATCAGAAGGGACTATTTCATCTGGCTTTGCATACGCCAAGCAAGTCTCTGCATGCGGTGTCCCAGGATCAGAGATAAAAACTCTCACAGCAGTACCGGGTTCATTTTTCTCGGTGATTAGCTTGGAAAGATATTCTTCGGCAGTTTTTGTAATTGTGATAATCTGACTTTTCATATTATGTGGATCAAAAGAATATTAGCTTCGTTAATGGGCGTCCGTAAATCTAGCGATTTAGAGGAGGACTTAAATAAGTTAACTCTGCCTAGATTCATTGTCTTGTTTATCCTATTAAACGCTGCATTTATTTCATTTATTATACTCGCAATCAATTTGATATGAATAAGTTCTCTCAATTCTGTAGTGACCTGGCACCACATACCGATTTAAAACCAATAATTCATACATCTCCAGCCACCGGTTACAGGGCCAGAAGTGAATTTGGAGTCAGCAAAGACTCTTACACAATGATTGAAGACGGTCAAAAGGTATACATGAGTGTTTCGGATTTACCCCACAGCAGCATTCAAGAAATGATGACATTGCTGCTTTCAAGAATTCGAGGCTCAGAGGTAATTAAAAAGAAACTTTTTCAAATTAACTTTCGAACCAATGGTAAGAAGATTCTAGCCACCCTCATTTATCACAAGCCTCTTGATGATGATTGGCAGTCAGAGGCATTGGCTATTCAAAATAGCATCAATAATTTGTCTATTGTTGGCAGGAGCAAAAAACAAAAAGTCTTGATCGGCGATGAGGATTTAGAGGTCACATGCAACTTTGACGATTCAAGTTTTAAAATCCTGCAAAATGACTTGGTGTTCTTTCAGCCTAATTATTATCTTTACCCTCTCATGATTTCTTTTATCACTAGGCAATTAAAAGATCCCAAAGATCTATTGGAACTTTACTGTGGCTGTGGTGGTTTTACCCTGCCCTTGGCCTCAAAGTTTAATAAAGTTTTTGCTACAGAAAATAACAGGCATTCGATTAGACTTCTCAAAGAATCCATTGAATTAAACAATCTTTCTAATATTGAAACAGCGAGACTATCCGATGATGAAACAGCATCAGCACTGGCCAATGAGCGTCCTTTTAGAAGATTGGAAAACATTGACATGCAATCCTATGAATTCAGCCATATTCTTGTTGATCCACCTAGGGCTGGGTTAAGCGATGAGACAATCAGCCTATCAAAACAATTCGAAAATATGATCTATATTTCATGTAACCCGGAAACATTTCTAAGAGATATTGTGAAGCTAGGCAGAAAGATAGAATCAATTGGTATCTTTGATCAGTTTGCTAATACAGGTCACCTCGAAATCATTGCATTTTTAAAGTAACAAGTTTTGGAGATGCAACCTAATAGTTCAAGGATCATTGAGAAGTCTTCAAAACAAACTCAAGAACCTTCAAGCTAAATAAGATTGCAACTGCTACACCAAAAGCCTTGCCAAGTTTCATATCTCAGCAAATGCCAAAGGCGATAGGAGTAATAGGGTTAGTAGTTTCTTCATTTTTTATTTCTCACAGCTAAGTACATCAATAAGATAAACACAATATTTCCAATAACGTAGTTAGTTAGACTCATCTGATTAAAATCTTTTATTTATTGGGCACATACTAATACCCGGCATTGTATGTGTAGCTATCATAGAGCCATTTTTATAAGTACATATCCTATTTAAGCCACTCACATAATTACTTGATAGAAAATACATCAATCCAGCTTTTGGCTCATTATTATTTGAGGAGTTTGGAAGTTGCTCTGGCATATGGGGTGTAGCACAACCAACAATTCCAAAGACCATCAAAGGCAAAGCAAGGGTGTTTTTCATTTAATTAAGATTCCTGGCTAAAAAAATATCCTCTGGCTCCCAAAGTTCAATCTGATTTCCTTCCTTATCTTTTTGATTTGCATAACCAACAAAATAAATAGTTCTACCTTGCCTATCCATTTTTATATCACCGTAAGACCAAGTTTGATTACTCATTTTATCTTTACGGCCTATCTAGTTTTTTCTTTCCGGAATCTAAGGAATCCTTTGAGCCGCTCTTTTCTTCCGCCTGCTTTAAGTGAGCTTCTGCAAGCATCCAATTAACTATCCTGTCTTCTTGATCTTTTGTTCTGGCTTGCAAGAGTTTCTGATGAAGAAAATCCATTGTTCTTGAGTAACTAGCCATGTCTAAATAATACACTAAGATATTGCCTTGAGAAATGTAGATGAGATACTAATATCTAAAATGTTAATACAACTAAATCAAAAACAATCGAAGCTGAAAGATGAGCTTCAAGAATACTTTGAAAGCTTAATAACTCCTGCGCTAAGAGCAGAGTTAAATAACCCGGCGCACTTCGAAGGCGGTGGCCCTGAGTTTAAACAAGCTATGCGGACAATGGGTGCAGATGGGTGGATAGGCTTGAGTTGGAAAAAAGAATTGGGCGGCAAAGAACTAAGCCCTATGGAGCAATACATTTTTGTTGAGACTGTCATGCGAACCGGCTTCCCCTTCCCCTTTCTAACAACCGAATCAGTCGGCCCTATGATTGCAGAGCATGGTTCTGAATGGGCGAAAGATGAAATAGCAACAAAGATTTTACGAGGTGAACTGATATTTGGAATTGGTTATTCTGAACCTAATTCAGGAACTGACTTGGCCTCATTGCAAACAAAAGCTATTAAAGAATCTGATGGCTATTTAATAAATGGTCAAAAGATGTGGACCAGCTTGGCTAACTTTTCTGACTATATTTGGCTAGCGGCTAGAACTGATTTTGAGGCTAAGAATCATAAAGGCATCTCAATGTTTATTGTGCCGACAGATGATCCTGGATTTTCTATGTCCGCGATTAACACCTTGGGTGATGTGAGAACAAATGCTACTTTTTATGACAATATTAAAGTTCCCGATACTCATCTTGTCGGAGAGCCTAATCAAGGCTGGTCTCTGATAACCAGTCAATTGAACTTAGAGCGTTTGGCTCTAGTAAATCATGGTCCCGTTGAAGAGCTTTATAAAAATGTACTAAAGCTTGCAGAATCAACCAAAATTAATAACGACCAATATCTAACCGATCTCTCTTGGGTAAAACGTAATTTTGCTGAAGTTCATTCTGGTATTGAGGCGTTAAAACTAATCTGCTGGAAACAAACGTGGATCATGGAATCTGGTCAGCTCAACATGGCTGAAGCATCAGTTGCCAAGGTGTATGGTTCTGAATTTTTTATTGAGGCATATAGGCTTTTGATGGAGATAATGGGTGAGTTAAGCCTTCTAAAAAATGATTCGGAATTATCAATTCTAAATGCCAGATTAGAGCGCATGTATAGAACCGCTTCTATATTAACTTTTGGCGGTGGAACCAATGAGGTTCAAAGAGATATTATCGCCATGGCAGGTCTTCTCATGCCAAGGACCCGCTGATGGATTTTTCAGAACTTAGTTATCAAAGTGAGGTTAGAGAGTCTCTAGATAAAATACTTGCTCAGCAATGTACGCCAGATAATCTAAAAAAGTTTGATGAAGATTTTAAGCATGATGAACAATTGCTCTCACTGTTAGCAAAGAATGGTTATCTCGGTTTAGGTGTTAATGAGCAATATGGTGGAAGTGGCGAGAACCTCTACGACTTAGGTATTCTTTTTGAGCGCTTGGGTTATCATGCCGCCCCTTTAAGCATGATTGGATGCTTGGTAGATGTTGTTCAGACTATTCAAAAATTTAGTGATGGTAAGACACATCAATCCCTTATTGAAGCTATTGTTGGTGGAGAAATTCATACCTCAGCAATTCTAGAGCCACTGAATCAAGACCCAGAGAATCCTCTCACCAGGGCAGAGATTGATGGAGATAATTTGATTATTACCGGGACTAAGTACCTGTCTGAACTTGCCTCCAAATCAAAGAGCATCCTGGTTTCAGTTAATTCAGTTGAAGGTGTTTTACTGGTTCTTGTGGATTCAAGTAAAGTTAAAATATCTGAACTTTCAACCACAGCCAACTCCCCTTCCTTTAAAGTAGATATTGATTCTGCAACCCTAGACAGATCAGCTATTATTCATTCGTATGGTCGCGGCTTAGAAGCTTTAAGATACCTTCTTCAAATTAACATGGTCATGAGAAGTTATTTAGCTTTAGGCATCACTGAAAAAATGACTTCGTTGATTGCTGGATACACTTCTGAAAGAGAGCAATTCGGTCGAGTCATAGGGTCATTCCAGGCTGTGTCTCACAGAGCCGCTGATTGCTTTATTGATCTAGAATGCTTGAGGCTTGTTAATCAGCAAGCTGCGGTCAACCTTAATACCAATCTAGATTGTGAGAACGATGCTTTGATTTCAAAGATTTGGGCTGGCAATGCTTGTCACAAAATTAGTTACTCGGCTCAGCACCTTCACGGCGGCATGGGCGTTGATAAAGATTATGTCCTCTGGAGGTATTGCTTGCTTGCAAAAGAATGCGAGCTAATTAATGGCTCAGCCAGTCAAAATATTGATAGGCTGGGCTTAAATATTACTTCGAATCAGTAGCTTAGAGTTTTTCTGATAGCTCAGGCAGAGCATCAAACAAATCGGCAACCAGTCCATAGTCTGCGACTTGGAATATAGGTGCGTCTTCATCTTTGTTGATGGCAACAATTACTTTTGAATCTTTCATTCCAGCTAAATGCTGAATAGCTCCGCTGATACCTACTGCTATGTATAAATCCGGGGCAACAATCTTACCTGTTTGGCCAACCTGATAGTCATTAGGAACAAAGCCAGCATCAACCGCAGCCCTAGAAGCTCCAACCGCTGCACCAAGTTTATCTGCAATGGTTTCTAGTAAATGGAAGTTATCGCCTGATTGCATCCCTCTTCCGCCTGAAATAACAATGCTCGCTGCAGTAAGTTCTGGTCTGTCGCTTTTTGCAATCTCTTCACCAACGAAAGAAGAAAGATCTGATATGCCTTCAGGAGTAACAGCTTCAATTGTGGCTGATCCACCAGAATCACTTACTGGATCAAATGCAGTCGCTCTGACCGTAATGACTTTTGTTGCGTCATTAGATTTAACCGTTGCAATACAGCTGCCTGCATAAATAGGTCGTTTAAACGTATCTTCAGAAACAACTTCTGTAATCTCAGAAATTTGCTGCACATCAAGCAATGCGCTTAGTCTTGGCAGAACATTTTTACCAAAGGTAGTTGCAGGCGCAAGAATATGTGAATAATCAGCAGCAACTGACTTAATAAGATTCGCAGTGCTTTCTGCTAATTGATTTGCATAAGCTACATCGTCAGCCAATAAAACTTTTTCAACACCATCCACTGCAGCACAAGCGTCTGCAACGGCCTGACAAGCACTTCCAACGACCAATAAATGCACTGAGCCTCCAATTGCATTTGCAGCGGCCAATGTATTAAGCGTAGACGGCTTAAGATTTGAATTATCGTGTTCTGCTACTACCAATGTACTCATGAAATCACCTTCGCTTCATTTTTTAATTTACTAACTAATTCTTCAACTGATTCAACTTTAATGCCTTCTGCCCTGGTTGCTGGTGGCTCTACAGAAATAAGCTCTAAGCGAGGCGCTGTATCTATCCCAAGACTATCAACTGGCTGAATGTCCATTTCTTTTTTCTTGGCCTTCATAATATTAGGCAATGAGGCATATCTAGGCTCATTCAAACGAAGATCAGTAGTTACGATTGCAGGCAAAGAAACTTTAATAGTTTGAAGTCCGCCATCAATTTCACGAGTAACAGAAGCTGAGTCGCCTTCAATAGATATTTCTGAAGCAAAAGTTGCCTGACTATAATTCAGCAGAGCTGCCAACATTTGACCTGTCTGGTTGTTGTCACCATCAATGGCTTGTTTGCCAAGAATGATTAGTTGAGGAGCTTCTTTCTCAATGACCTTGGCTAAAGCTTTAGAAATAGCCAAAGGTTCTAATGAAGATTCGGTCTCAATTAAAATTGCTCGGTCTGCTCCAAGAGCTAGGGCTGTTCTTAATTGCTCTTGAGAGGCTGCAGTTCCAACTGTTACAGCTATAACTTCGGTCGCTGTTCCAGCTTCTTTTAACCTTACAGCTTCTTCAATAGCGATTTCACAAAATGGATTCATTGACATCTTCACGTTATTTAAATCAACACCAGATTGATCGCTAAGAGGTCTAACTTTGACGTTGTAATCAACAACGCGTTTTATAGGTACTACAATTTTCATATATAAGACTCAGTTTATTTGATACTATTATATTTAGTTATAATTTAATATCAATTTTTAATATAATATTATTCGTTCATTGGATTAGTTTGCGATATGATTGTAATGTTTTTTTACTACTAAAAAAAGAGGGAGACTGATCATGGAAAGAGAAGTAATGGAATACGATGTAGTTATCGTAGGTGGAGGTCCATCCGGTCTAAGTGCGGCAATCAAACTTGCTCAGCTAGCCAAAGAGAATGATAAGCCACTTGAGATATGTTTACTTGAAAAAGGGTCAGAAATTGGTGCTCACATTCTTTCGGGAAATGTTTTTCAACCAACAGCATTAAACGAACTAATACCCGATTGGAAAGATAAAGGCTGCCCACTTACAGTTCCCGTAAAAAAAGATAAGTTAATGTTTTTATTTGAAAAATTTGGTTTATCAATTCCATCTTTTGTGATGCCGCCAATGAATAATCATGGCAATTATGTTGCGAGCTTAGCCAATCTTTGTAGATGGCTGGCAACCCAAGCCGAAGAGCTTGGAATAGAAATATTTCCAGGCTTCCCTGCTAGAGAAATTCTTTATGAAAACGATAAGGTTGTCGGTGTAAGAACCGGAGACATGGGTGTTAGCCTGGAAGGCGAGCAAAAACCTGGGTTTGAAGCAGGCATAGATATCAAAGCGAAATATACTATATTTGGTGAAGGCTGCAGAGGACACTTGGGCAAAGAACTTATTGCAAAATATGAATTAGATAAAGGCAAAGACCCTCAGCATTATGGCATTGGTTTTAAGGAAGTCTGGAAGATTAAAGACGACATGCACGAAGAAGGACTCGTTATTCATACCAATGGGTGGCCAAGCGCCAAGAACACTCCTGCAGGCTCGTACCTTTACCATGCAGATAACAATGAGGTCTATTTAGGTTACGTGGTGCCCTTGGATTATGAAAATCCTTACCTGAGTCCTTTTGATGAATTCCAAACATGGAAAACTCATCCGTCTATTCGCAAATACCTAGAAGGTGGAGAGAGATTAACCTACGGTGCGCGAGCCCTTATTAAAGGTGGTCTTCAATCTCTCCCAAGCATGGAATTTCCAGGTGGAGTTCTTGTTGGTGATAATGCAGGAACTTTGGTTTTCTCAAAAATTAAAGGCTCTCATACTGCGATGAAATCTGGAATGCTGGCAGCCGAAACAATATTCAAAAACATTGATACTAATGGTGATCTAAAATTTGATGAGTTGGTTCAATCAAGCTGGATTCAAACTGAGCTCTATAAGTCCAGAAACTTTGGTCCTATGTTTCATAAATTTGGTGCTTTAATTGGCGCAGCGTTTAATGCTATTGATCAATTAATATTTAGAGGCAAACTGCCCTTCACGCTTTGTCACACAACACCGGATTATGCTTGCATGAAGCTAGCAGCAGATATGCCCAAAATTGAGTATCCGAAACCTGATGGAAAAGTTAGCTTTGATAAGCTCAGCTCGGTTTTTCTTTCAAATACATATCATGAAGAGGATCAGCCGTGCCATTTAACACTTAAAGACTCTTCAATACCTATTCTGCAAAATCTTCCTATGTACGATGAGCCTGCACAAAGATATTGCCCAGCTGGAGTCTATGAAGTAGTTGAAAGCGATGATGGTCCAAAATTTGTAATCAACGGTCAGAATTGTGTGCATTGTAAAACTTGTGATATTAAAGATCCTTCTCAAAATATTACCTGGGTTACACCAGAGGGCACTGGCGGACCTAATTACCCGAATATGTAATGAAAAGTATTAAATATTTAGTATTGATTCCATTGATGGTTGGTTGCTCTCAGCCATCAACAGAGACGGCCTTTGAAGAGCTCATGGATTCTGAGTGGTCTAAAATAGTTGTTGATAATCCTGTCTATGCTTCTAGCATGGGCGATTTAAGATTTAATACCGAATGGTCTGATAGTTCTATTAAAAGAATCAACGAGGACCACCGGCATGATCAGTCTGTTCTTGATGCCTTAAATACAATGGAGATTGATGATTTCAATGAGCTAAATGCTACCAACTATAAATTATTTATAAAGCAATATGAGAATGCTGTAGAAAGTTTTCAGTATCAGGCTTACCTCATGCCATTTAGTCATCGTGGAGGTATTCAACTAGAACACGAAACTGTCAACATCTTGCCTCTAAGAAATGCGCAACATTATTTAGATTGGATTGAGCGACTGAGCAAACTTGAAATATTGATAGATGCAGATATAGAAAAAGCTCAAAAAGGAATTGAGACTGGAACCGTTCCTCCTCGCCTTTTGATGCAGAAAGTTTTTGAACAAATTAAGTTACAAGCCTTCGTGTCGCCAGAAAATAGTCCTTTTTTTAGAGCATTTGAATCAATGGATAGGTCGATTAGCCCAGAAGATATTATTGCCATTCAAGCGAAAGCAAAAAATGTAATTGCTAGCACGGTCATACCTGCTTACCTGAAACTCCATAAGTTTTTCGAAGATTCCTATCTTCCGGCCTGCAGAACTTCTATCGGAATAAAAGATATCAATAACGGCAAGAAGTATTATGAGTATTTGGCTAGAAAATTTACAACCACCGCTTTAACTCCTCAAGAAATTCATAATATTGGTCTTAGCGAAGTAGCCCGAATTAAGACAGAAATGGAAGCTATTATTGAAGAAGTTGAATGGGAAGGAACCTTCAAAGGTTTTCTAGACGACCTCAGATCAAACCCTAAATTTTATTATGAAACTTCTGAAGAGCTGTTTGAAGCATACCTAGCCACTTCTAAAAGGATAGATCCTGAATTGGTTAATATTTTTAAAGTGCTTCCTTCAATGCCTTATGGCTTAAAGCCTATCCCAATAGAGAGTGCGCCTGATACAACAACAGCATACTACCAACGACCAGCTGCAGATGGATCAAGGGCTGGTTACTACTACGTGAATCTTTATAGGCCTGAGGTCAGACCTAAGTATGAAATCGAAGTATTGAGTGTTCATGAGGCAGTTCCTGGGCATCATCTACAAATAGCATTAGCCATGGAGCTAGACCTACCAAACTTTAGGAAATATGGAGGAGTAACTGCCTTTGTCGAAGGCTGGGGCCTCTACAGTGAAAGTCTTGGTTACGACCTGGGTCTATACAAAGATCCTTACTCACAATTTGGTCAGCTCACCTACGATATGTGGAGAGCTATAAGATTGGTCGTTGACACAGGAATGCATTACTTTGATTGGAGCAGACAAGATGCTATCAATTATTTTTTAGACAACTCTGCCAAAACTAAACAAGATGTCATGAATGAGGTGGATAGATATATCAATTGGCCTGGACAAGCCTTGGCATACAAAATTGGCCAGTTAAAAATTCAAGAGCTTAAAGATCGTGCAAAAAGTGAACTCGGAGAGAACTTTGATATCAAAGATTTCCATCATGAGGTACTCAAAAGAGGTGCCTTGCCCCTAGACATTTTAGAGCAGTACATCGACCAGTGGATTGCTCAGGCAAAATAATCAACCTTAGATTTAAGAAATAGGCCCCAAACTAAAATTCTGTCCGTAGCTGGAAAGCATTAGCTCATTCTCTGAATGCTGTTCTTGAGTTAGGGCTAGTTCTACCAAACTATAAAATACTGATCGAGAAATAAAACCTTCTAGACCATCTCTGATTTTTACAAAAGGGATAGATTCTTTTTGAATAACTTTTAGCTCTATTGGGTGATGCTCATCAAGAGTGAAGTTATAGTCCAGATTAGTTTTTAAAAGAATATTTTTTTGTTCTGGGTCTACTTCGTAATCTACGATCATATATGGCGCTATATCAACTTTGACAATAACCTTTTCAACAGGAGTTACTAAATAGTAGTTTCCATTTTCAAATTTTAAGATTCTTGAAAATAATATTTTAAGTTTATCTCTGCCAATAATAGAGTTTTGATAATACCAATTGCCTTCTCGATCTATACGCATTTCTACGCCCTCGCATAAATCTGGATTCCAGAGATGGACTGGAGGATACGTTTCCTCAAGAGAATTGATTGATTTTAAAAGCTCAGAGAATTCCATAAATTGTTTGTAAGAAAATTAATAAGCCCAATGACATTATAAATGCCGATGAAGCAAATTGAATTTTAGGATTGTATTGATCGAATATATCACCTAATGCCTCATGAGTAAGGGCATAGGAGACAAAACTAAACCACGCTGCTGTGATCACAGGAAAGTAGAATAAATAAATCCATGACATTAGCGAATCTGGCTGAAGATTAATAAATGAAAATAATGAGACGGTGAATAAGAATGCTTTTATATTTAGAATATTTGTAATCAATCCAATAAAAAATGGATGAGTGAAGATGGTAGCTTGAGTCTTTGGTTCAGATGCATCTTGAAGCAACAAAGACTGAAGTCCAACGTATATCAAATAAGAGGCCCCTAAGATTTTAATAATAAATCTAGCTTCTTCAGTGCTGTACAAGAGAATAGAGATACCTGAAATTGCTAACAGGCAATGCAAAAAGATACCAAAGCCTATGCCTAATGCAGTAAGAATTCCTGAGTTGCGACCTTTTGCAAAAGATTGCTGAAAAATAATAGCAGTATCAGGTCCCGGCGACATGACTGCCAATAAATGAGCGATAGCAGCAGATAAAAACATCTAAGATCCTACTATTTCCGGCTCAATCTCAAGATTAATTCCATAAAGGCTATGAACTTCATCCTGAATATCTTTTAAGAGATCGATAATCTCTTTAAATACAGCACCTCCCCTGTTGATCAAGACTAATGAGTGCTTTTCATAAAACCCAAGACTGGGAGGGATTTTAATCTTCACCATTACCGTCTCAAGTAACCTAGCTGCACTTAACTTTGTCTTCCCTTCTGGTAACTCCCAGCGATGACCTGATAAGAAATCTAAATCTATAGAGTCTGAATTAACAATAGGATTTTTAAAGATACTGCCTACATTTGGTATTTTATCTGGAGATGGCAGTTTAGATTCTCTAATAGATTGAATAGCGCTTGAAAGTTGTCGTGAAGAAAGAGATTCATGATTGATACTCTCTTGCTCTAGAAATTGAAGCAAGGATGGATAAGAAATATTGGGATTAAAGACTTTGCTAAATCGAAATTGAACACTCAAAATTAAATAGACCTTACTCTGAAAGATAGACTGCCTGTATGAGAATTTACATTCAGTCTTTGCAAGAATTTCAACTTGCTTGGTTAAGAAGTTATAACAAGTAACGCTTTCTATCACCGAAGAAACTTCAACCCCGTAAGCTCCAATATTTTGAACTGGTGCAGCGCCTACCGATCCTGGAATCAAAGTAAGGTTTTCTATGCCAAACAGATTGTTATCTATGCAGTAACCAATGAGTTTATCCCAAGAAAGTCCAGCTCCAACAGAAGTAATGTCTTCAGAGATTTGCTCAATCTCACACATAGACACTTTAATAATAGTCCCGTCATAGAACTTGTCCACAATCATATTGGTCGCTGACCCAAGAACTAAATAGCTATCAAGCTGCAGCTCACGAAGACTGAGAGCGTCTTCAAGTGATTCAATGGAGATAATTTGCTTAGCTGCAACCTCTAATTGAAAGGCGTTGTCTATCAATAAGTTAGTCATGAGTTCTAGAAAACATAATAGCTCTTTCAAGATCAGCAGGCGTATCAATTCCTATTGGGGGCCCACATGCGTAGTCCTCAACAAATATATTGTAACCATGATCTAAAAACCTAAGTTGCTCTAGTTTTTCCTGCAATTCATTGGACGTAGGCTGTAAAGCAGATAACTCTTGAAGAGTCTTGTTCTGGTATGCATATATACCTAAATGTTTTAAATAATTATCGTAACTTGAGGTGAACTCATTAGGTATTACAGACCTGGAAAAATACATGGCCCGCTTAGATAGGGAGCGAACTACCTTAACTTCGTTTGGACTCTTGATGGCCTCGATATCTGCTAGTGGTACACATGCTGTTGCGATAGCAAATTCATTGGATAAATTAGCGGCTAGAGAATTAATAATCTCGAGAGGCATAAAGGGCTCATCGCCTTGAAGATTAAGGATTCTTGTATCAGCTGATAAGCCTAATATATTAGCAGCTTCAGCAATTCTATCTAGTCCTGAAATATGATCCTCTTTGGTCATAATAACGGAGGCGCCTAAAGATTCGGCGTGATCTCTAATAGCCTCATTGTCAGTTGCTATGAATGTAGCCTTGGCTCTAGAGGATTGGGCTAATTCATACACCCTAGCCAATAAAGATTTACCATTAATCTCCAAAAGCGGCTTATTTGGAAGGCGGGACGATCCAGCTCTCGCGGGAACGATAATTACAAATTCATCAGCCATCTAAAGAAAAGATACTTTCTTCAAGCATGTGAGGGATATCTTCTTTAATGGGATAGCCAATGTTGCACTGAGAACACTTAAGATGATCACTTTCTTCGGTTAAGTCTGATTTGCACCTGATACATGCCATTAGTTTTAGTATTTCTTTATCAATCATTTATTTTTTCCTCTAGCCGATCTATGAACTGGGATTCTATTTTTGCTTCGATACTAAGATACCAAATTTTAGAATTATTAAAATGCTTACATTTTGCGGCATCTTTTTCAGTCATCAAGATTGGGAGATGATCCAGGAAATATAAATCTCTTTTGTTGTATTTATGATGGTCAGGAAAAGGATTTTTATCGAATTCGAATCCTAGCCTTGAGAGCAAATCAAAGAACCTATTTGGATTTCCAACACCGGCAACTGCATGAACTTGTTTATGCATTGGCCAACTCTCTACCGAATATCGCTTTCCAGAATTTAAGTGGACAAATTTTGTTGGATTAAGGGTCATAAGAATTTCGTCTGCTTCAGTAGGACCTCCGTTGTTAACAATAAAGTCTACCTCTTTTAGTCTTCCCTTGGGCTCGCGCAACGGGCCTGCTGGAAATGCCATGCCATTACCAAGTCTTCTTGCTCCATCTATAACAGCAATTTCAACCTTTCTATCCATTTTATAGTGCTGAAGGCCATCATCCGAAATAATAACATCACAATCATATTGCTCTTGAAGAGTTTGAGCGGCCCTGGATCGGTCTTTGTCAATAAAAAACGGTATTTGCAGCTTAGATAAAAGCTGGGCCTCATCACCTGTTTGCTTGAAAGTTGTTTCTTTGTTGACCTCAAGAGTTCCAGAAAATTTTCCACCATAGCCTCGACTCACTAAGCCAGGTTTGTAGCCTCTCTCTTTAAGTTCTGATGCAATATGTTTTACAAGTGGGGTTTTGCCTGTGCCGCCCATCGTGATATTTCCCACCACGACAATTGGTACATCTGAATTCCAAACCTTAGATGGGTTTTTTGCGTATGAATTCTTTCTCCACCTTACCGCTGCAGAAAAAATGAATGTTAAAGGCAATAAAAAATACAGCCAAAAACTCTTGTTGTACCAGGCATCTATTAAGTAGCCCTGTTGAGCAGGCTCTTCGGTAAAGGACGGTAAGTATTCTTGAGATTTTGATTTTGTTGAATGGGTGCTAATTACCTCTCCATCACTAAATTTATTTTGATATAGACTTTTATAAATGCCCTCTTGTTCCAGTAAATCCTGATGCGTACCAAACTCTGCAACAGTTCCCTTATCAAGAACTAAAATTTTACTTGCGTTTTCAATAGTTGAAAGTCTATGAGCAATAACAATAGTTGTTCTATTGTTGATTAATTTTTCAACTGCTTCTTGAACTATTAGCTCAGACTCATTGTCCAAGGCTGAAGTTGCTTCATCTAAAATAATAATTGGAGAGTCCTTGTAAAAAGCTCTTGCTATAGCGATGCGCTGTCTTTGTCCGCCTGATAACAGAACACCATCATCGCCTATCTCAGATTTATAACCCTCAGGTAATTTTTCTATAAATTCAAGACAGCCAGAGATCTCAGCAGCTTTTTTTAGTTTGCCCTCATCAATATCAGTTTCACCGTAAGCAATATTTCTTTCTATTGTGTCGTTAAAAAGTGTTGGTGATTGATTAACTATTGAGATCGATTCTCGAAGGAAGCTAAGCTTATAGTCCTTAATGCTGATTCCATCAATAGAAATACCACCAGTAAAATCTGAGTAAAATCTTGAGAGCAAATTAGCAATAGTTGATTTTCCAGAGCCAGATTTACCGACAATGGCGACTGTCTCATTTTGTGCAATAGAGAAATTTAGACTATTTAAAACCAGTTCTTTGGGGGAGTATGAGAAAGTAACGTCGTTGAATTCTATGTTTCCAGCAATCGCTGACTCAATATCACCTGAATCTTCCTCTTCCTTTGAGTCAAGCTGATCAAATATTTCAATGGCCGCTGCCAAGCCTTTTTGAATAACAGCATTTATGTTGGAAAGCTGTCTAATTGGTTTTGCCATCAGCCCTGCTGCTGTAATGAATGCTACAAAGTTTTCAGCACTAAGCTCAATTCCTAACTGAGCACCCAGGGCAAAATAAGCCACGATTGATAGTGATACTGAAACAAGCAGCTGAATTATAGGAGTTGCTAAATTAGAAGTCGCTTCAAGCTTTAAATTTTGATTTTTATTTGACGCATTGGCCTTTAAAAATCGTTCGGTCTCATACGACTCAGCATTAAATGATTTTATTTCAAGATTGCCATCAACTGCCTCAGAAGCTAGATGAGTGACATCACCCATAGCTGTTTGAATAGTTTTAGCAAGCTTTCTTAGTCTTTTTCCAGCCACGTAAACAATTAATGCAATAAAGGGCGTAGTAATTAATAAAAGTAGCGTTAACTTCCAGTTTAGCGAAAGCATGTAAATCATTAATCCAATTAATAGGAAGCCTTCGCGAACAAAGGTTTTGATTGCATTTGAGGCGGCTCCAGAAACTTGAGTTGTTGTAAAGGTAATGCGGTTAATTAACTGCCCTGATTGGTTTTGATCAAAATACATTTTCGGTAGATTGATTAACTTAGCAAATAATTCTGATCTTAAATCATGAACAATTCCAAAACCTACCCTAGACATAAAATAGTTTCCAATAAAAAAACCTATTCCTCGCCCAAGAGCAATGAATATCAAAGCTAGAACCAAGTAAATACTAAAATCTGTTTTATCGGAATTAATAAATTCAATAATACGTCTTATCCACTCAACGGCTGCAATATCAGCTGCTGCAAACATCAAAAATCCAATAATGCTAACAAAAAAGGAAAGCTTGAATCTAAAGGTATACGAAAATAATCTTCTTAAAGGACTCATGACTGATCAGTATAAGTTTTAATTTGAAGGTTTTGAAATCCAGCGCTCTGCAGCTCATCCATCAAAGTAATAACCCACTCATGAAAAGCCTTGTTTTCGATTGATAAGATGATTGTCTCTGAAGTATCAAAACTAGCTTTGATGCCAATGATGACCTCATCAATCTTGGAGATACTAAATTCTTGATTATTCACAATCAAAATACCAGTATCTAACAGAATAATATTTCTGTCAGCATTAATAGAGCTTGATGAAAATGATTCAGTTGAAGGAAGGTCAAGAGTTAGATATTGATTTGTTTCAATTTTAGAGGTGACCACAAAAAAAATAACCAACAGAAAGACTATGTCGATTAAAGGCGTAATCTCGATACTCAGAGCTCGCTCTTTATTATTAAAAAATTTCATTTTTTATATATAAAATCTAAAAATAAAGATGTATTAGCCTGAAGAATAGACATTAAATTTAAAGTTTTTTGTTCAAAATATCGATAAAAAACAATTGCTGGCACTGCAATAATTAAACCAAAAGCGGTAGTAATAAGTGCTTCAGAGATTCCGGCTGCAAGTAGATCTGCATTAGCGGATCCATTGATATCAATGTTACCAAACACGGTAATCATCCCAACGACTGTTCCAAGCAAACCTAACAAAGGGCTGATACTAGCAATTGTGCTCAGCATAGAGAGGTTTCTTTCTAAGATTAGATTAATTTCTGCTGCTTTTTCCTCGGCTTTTGTTTCAATAAAGTCTCTAGATTCAGATTTATATTGATAGCAGTAAGTAAGAAGCTCTCCCAACTGAGATGTGGTCGAAATCTCTTCTTGATTCTCAGCATGAAAAGCATCTTTATTGATAAGGTTCTGAACTTGCCTTTGCAATCCCTTTGGGGCAACCAATCTTCTTTGTAAAAACCAAAGGCGTTCTATGACAATTGAAATTAATAAGATAGAACAGACTAATAATGGCCATATAAACCATCCACCTGAAATTAAAATATTATTCATTATCTATCTTATGTAATTTAGTATTTTCAATTTTATACACATCATCTAATTGCCTAGCGTAATCCAAGTCATGAGTAGCAACTATTATGCCCATATTAAGCTTTTTGGATAAATTTATTGTTAATTCTTGAATGATTTCTGCATTCTCATTATCTAAATTGCCAGTGGGTTCATCCATCAAAAGAAAAGTAGGCTTATGTGCAACTGCCCTTGCGATAGCGGCTCTCTGCCTTTCTCCACCAGACAGCATAAATGGATAGTGATCCTTAAGATGAGAAATACCGAGCTCATCAAATATTGCAAGAATACTTTGATAATTAGCGGCACGATCTTTTGACTGTAAAATTTGAAAGGTCAGTTCACAATTTTCAAAAATAGTGAGATCTTCAAGTAAATAATGAAACTGATAAACAAAACCAAATAAACTTGATCTAAGTTGCGTGAACTGAGTTTTATTATTTGCAGAAAGATTTATGTCATTAAAAAAAACTTTGCCTACTGAAGGAGTCTCCAGGCCTGCTAAAATTTGTAGGAGAGTTGTTTTTCCACATCCAGATGATCCTATAATCCCAATCGACTGGCCCTCATCAAGCACCAAGGAAATATCTGCTAAAACATCAACTTTATGCTGAGCACTGCCAAAACTCATTGAAATATTTTTAGCTTGGAGTTTATTCATGGCGCAAAATAGTGACAGGGTTTAATTTAGCAGCCTTGAAGGCTGGGAAGAATGAAAACAATAAACTAAGAAAAATACATGTGACACCAATTTGAATTAACTGCGAGGATCTAAACTCATAAGGGAAGTAATTGATAAAGTAACTATCCATAAGGGCTCTATTAGCAAAGCTTTCAGCAAAATGAATCATAGAATCAATATTTGGAGTAATAAGCAACCCAAGAACCAGGCCAATGAAAATTCCTAGGAAGCCAATAATCATCCCAAGGGTTAAAAATATTCCGATGAGCTGAGGGTTGCTGCATCCCATGGTTTTTAAAATTGCAATTTCTCGCTCCTTTGATTTTACGGTCATTACTAGAGTTGAGAGAATGTTGAACGCTGCAACGGTAATGATAAGAAACAACATCAGGCTAATGAGCTTCTTCTCTAATTGAATTGCTTGAAATAGAGTCCCATGAGTTCTTTGCCATGAGCTAAAGTAATAGCCTTGGTCCTGGGGGAGATTCTTTTCAAGCAGACTATAACCAATTTCATTTGCTTTAAATAAGTCAGAGGTTTTAATTCTAATCCCTTGAGTCTGATTGAGCTTAAGGTTAAGAAGATTCGCTGCAAGATCATGGTGAATCAACGCAAGGGATTGATCGAGCTCAGCTTTAAGCTCAAAAA
>Ga0206130_10002611_pt1 | contig 24738 bp, 33 predicted proteins | sample Helgoland_Spring_9_FD_148637 | JGI IMG/M metagenome (GOLD analysis project Ga0206130, IMG submission 148637) | Pelagic subsurface seawater microbial communities from Kabeltonne, Helgoland, North Sea - Helgoland_Spring_Bloom_20160512_1 | ecosystem: Environmental > Aquatic > Marine > Epipelagic ...
TTGGGTAATTGATATACCTAATCAGAAAATAAATTCAGAAAATCGGTATAAAAAATTTATTAATATTTATTTAAAATATTGGATTAATAAATATTAATAATAATAATAATAATAATAATAATAATAATATTATAAACATATATTTTTTTTTAATTTATAAACAATTAATGGAATATTTACCGAATGATGTTATATATAAGATATTACAAAATCTAACTGCGAAAGAGGAAATATTTATGAGAAGAGTAAATACTGTATTATTATCTATAATAAATACATCATCATTTAAAATAACTAGTTATAAATTAGAAAAAAAATTAAAACGAGTAAACAGAATAGAAAAAATGAAAGAAGATGTAATATGTAAATATATATCATTAATAGGAACAATAATATATAAAGAAGAGAAAGTGCATTATTATTTTAGGAGAAGAGAGAAAATAGATATGTGTATAGTAAAATGTGGAGGTGAAAGAATGGGAGAAGTATATCATAGTAAAAGAAGTAAAAATGAATATAATAAAAGGTACATACCATATTGTATAAAGTGTTTTTCAAAATATGAATGAAAGTTGTGTAAAATAAGTTAAGCATTTTGCAGAAAATTAGAATAAAGAGAGATAGTATAAGGAGTAGCATATATTAAATACCATGTAGTTTTAATTAATAATTATATTTTTTTTTGAGACGATGTATCACTGTTCTCCAAGATCGGCGAATTAGGTAGGTTGTATAAAAACAATACGATGTCCATATTTCATATAGGCAACTATGTAGTATACCTTCCAATGTGATGCTATAGAGAGAAAAAGTATTTCAATTAAAAATACCAATATCTCACTTTCACACTCATTTCTCGTTTCTATAAGTAAAAAATGGGAAGAGTGTATATGCCATCGAGGTGAGATATTCTTCACATTTTTTATAAATATTGAGTCCTTGATTGTATCCATTGCAAAGGCAGGTTGCGCTCACAGGAAATCCCCTTTAGCACAATGCAACGAAAACAATGACCAGTATACAACCACAGCATCAGTCACTCAGGACTAGTCATCAATTTGTCGCCGGGTTTTAGCGACGTGGTTGTTAACCCATAGGTAAGCAATAACTAATTCAGTATGTGTTATATATCAATCATCACTGACACTAATACAATGGATAACAAGCATTACAATTTTTATTACCGATATCTCGTTTTCTTACTCATTTCTCATTTGCCTTATATTATGCAATTAGTTGTATAATATAAGATATGAAATGAATATTATAATAATTATAGAGAGAATAAAAAGAATAATTTTAGATTCGCGACTATAATGAAAAAAGCCGGCTATTCCGGCTAATTTCGCACAACACATCACAAGACTATTTTTTTGGTGTTTTTGGATTTTTTTTCTTTGGCACATCTAGTAAACAAGCACAGACACAACCTAAGATTCAGATTGTGCGGGTTCCTCAACCTTCTTCTTGTTGGTTAAAACAACGGTGCCGCTGCCGTTCGGACCGCAACGCCATTCATCTGGCAACGGATTGCCTTGGTCGATTTTTGAACGGACCTTATCGTCTGCGACAAAATCATCAATTGTTCGCAAACGCTCTGATGGAGTTTTCTCGTCCATGATGAAGGGAGCAGCACGCGGCTTGGTGTGTTCGGGCTTGGGAATCTTACTCTTGACACACTTCCAGAACCAAGGATTATCGTAGACAAGCTTGACAGTCTCGTCAGCCAACAGTCGATCACGCATGTTTGCGATTTCGGGTTTGTTCACTGGCCAAGAACGAAAGTGTACGAAAATCCGACAGAACTGGTCGTCGTTTTTGCTTCGCACAAGATCAACGCGCTCCACAGAGCCAGCGCCAATCAATTGTTCGAAAATGTCCTTGACATCTTTCCAAGAAACATTTGCGAGCGCACGAGGAATGCAGACGGAAGGTTCAGAAACAATTGAAGACATGAGTTGTTTGTTGTTATAGTTGTATGTTTGACGCATTGGATATAAGTGCTAAAAGCATTTCAATTTTTTTGCCATAGGTAGTAAGTGTTAAAAAAGTTATGGAATTATATATAAATTATTAATTGAATAAATTTAGGATTTAAGATTGTGCCATACGAATCCACTTATTGCGTTTGTTAGCATCGAGTTTGTTCCAGTCATAATCCAACATGTTCATGAGTGTTTTCTTTTGCAATTTGGAACCGGGGGGGAGTTTACCTTTCATTTCTGTTGAAACTTTATCTTTGCTTGCTTGAATATACAAATTGTAGCCATCAAGATTTTGTTTGGCGGGTTTTGTTGCTGCGGGTTTTGTTGGTGCGGGTTTTGTTGCTGCGGGTTTTGTTGGTTCTGGTTTTGTTGGTTCATTCGGACATGTGATTTTGTTATGTCCAGTTTTACCACACAATGAACAACATCGCTCTTTTTTTTCACAGTTATCTTTAGTCGCTCGTACACCATCAATGGTTATACGAGTTTTCTTTGTGGGAGGCAAACCAATATATTCACGGGCCTCGTCAAGGTCGAATCCATACCGATCGGCTAACATCGCGAGTTTTGCAGCAGTGATAGACATACACCAAACAATTTAGAAACTGTAATGTAGATTGCACTTGTCACGCGGAGTGAACCGTTTCAATTTTGGCGGCACTCCAATCAGTGGATATAGCGGCATTTTCGGCGAAAATGCGTGCCTTATAACATCGTGTTCAATTTTATGTAACGTGAAAAAAGCCTGGGTTTAGCCCAAGCTAATTTCGCACAACACTTTTTTTTTGGTATTTGGGATTTTTTGGGAAACACAACTACTTGGCTATCTGTCCTGGCTACTTGTCTCTACTCCTCATCACTGGATGATGCCTTTGCATTATCGTTCCACTCATTTCGCACTTCCGGTTGGGCCATCTTCCACATCCGAGCCATCTCAGTCAGTACTTCCGACGGCTTCGGTGCTTGTCCAAGAAGGTCATCCTCAGTGAGGCGGTCCTTGGTTTCATCCCTGTGTGCCTTGCAGAACAGGTTGTAGCCACTTGGAGCCCGCTTGGCTTTCTTGCCTTCATTGGCTTCCTTTTCAGCCTTCTTGGTCGCCTTCTTGGCCGCCTTCTTGGCCTCCTTTTCAGCCTCCTTTTCAGCCTTCTTGGCCGCCTCCTTGGCCTCCTTTTCAGCCTCCTTTTCAGCCTTCTTGGCCGCCTCCTTTTCAGCCTTCTTGGCTTCCTTTTCAGCGGCTTTCGTAGAGCAAGCCGGGTGGTACTTACCAGTGTCATCTCGGTGTGCGCCCTCATAATCGCAACCGGTTTCACAACCAGGGCATTCATCATTTACGGTTGCGTTTTCCGGTTCGGCATCGGACTCGGTATCTGACACGGACTTTGGCTCCGGTTCTGGCGCTTGGGACGCCATCTCCTTTGAGACCTTGGGTGCCTTGGGTGCCTTGGATGCCTTGGGTGCCTTGGGTGCCTTGGGAAGAGAGTCGAGATCAAGGAATCGAGCAGCCTCCTCGGCATTGAAACCGTACTTGGACGAGAGCTTGGAAACAACAAGTCCCATTGCGCTGTCGCTCATCTCCTTGAGAGCAACCGCAAAGTGCTGATTGATAATCTGAGCGCTCATGTTTGCTTTGGATGTCTTGTTTGTGTTTCTCTGTGAGTATGCTGGAGAGTATTGCTGAATAAGTATTTCAATTTTTTTTCGGGGGACTTTTCCTTGGTGACTTTTTCTACCAAGAAATCGGTAACCAAAATCTACCTATTTAAAATTGATGGATTTTTTTTCTATTTTGTGTAATAGACGCCAATATATTTCTGAAAGTACCTACCAGAAAAAAAGTCCATCAATTTTATAAAACTCTTGATTAAAATTGATGGACTTTTTTTCCAAACTTCAGATACAACAAATCGTCATTGTTTAATAACCAAGGAAAAAAAAAAAGTTATTCAATTTTAAATAGGTAGATTTTGGTTACCGATTTCTTGGTAGAAAAAGTCACCTGGGTCTCCAACGCCCAAAAAAAATTGAAACACTTTTTCAGCAATACTCTCTAGCATACTCCCAGACAAACGCAAACAAAACACTCAAACGCAAATGGCTACTATCACGATGCCCATGTCGGTCGACGCTGCGCTCTCGCAGATGTGCACTACGGCGATGGCGGATGCGGTTTCCAAGCTTTCGGCCAAGTACGGTTTCGACGCCGAGGAAGCATCGCGCTTCCTTGACCTCGGGTCGGTGAAAATTGCGCGCAAGCGCGGTCCATCGCCCAAGAAAGAGTCGGAGAAACCGGAAAAGCCAAAGAAGCTGACCAAGAAGGAAGTCAAGAAGGCGGAAAAGGAGGCCAAGATGGCCGAGAAGGCGTCAAAGCCGAAGCGTGCCCCAACGGGATACTTGATGTATTCCAACGAGCATCGCGCTGAGGTCAAGTCCAAACTCGAAGCCGCAATTGGAGATGGCCAGAAGCTCAAGCCCCAGGATACCGTGAAACAGCTCGCGGCTGACTGGAAGGACCTTTCCAAGGAGGAACAGGCCGAGTGGAAAATCAAGGCTGCAGAGTCAGTTTCCCAGACCGCCTCCGAAGCAGAGTCCGAACCTGAGCCCGAGCCCGAACCTGAGCCCGAGGTGGCAAATGAGGAGGATGGGTCGGATGATGAGTCGTTGGCTCTTAGCGATAGCGAGTAGTTCCCAAAGTAGCAGAGACAGATAGCCAAGTAGCCAAATAGTTGTGTTTCCCAAAAAAATCACAAATACCAAAAAAAAAGTGTTGTGCGAAATTAGCCGGACTAGCCGACTTTTTTCATGTTACAAAGATAAGGTAAAAATTGAAATGCTTTGCTCGGATTCAATCTCTTAGGCAAGAACAAAGAGACACATAAGACAATCCAACATGAACTCAACCCAAGCGCGCCATGCATGCCCGTACTGTTCAAAGGACTATGCGGGAGCCGGCGGACTCAAACAACACATCGACAAGAAACACTGGGAAGAGCTTGGACTGCAACCCAAGTTTGTGTGCAAGTTTTGTGATCGCCCACATGAATGTACAAGCAATCTGAAACGACACCTTCTTTCTTGCAAAAGAAATCCAGACAGAATTACAACCGAAGAAGGAGCGTTCGAGTGTGGTGAATGCTCGAAAAAATTTAAGACCAAGGGAAATCTGCGTCAGCACATGGATAAAACCCACCCGGATGTACCCCAACCACCGCCTGATAACCGATGGCGGACTGCAATGCCTGTTGAGGAACGTAAGAAACTTGACCGTGAACTAGAAAAAAAAATAGAGGAGATACTCCACGCCAAATGGAACGCACTCGAACAATGGGAGAGAGATGAGTGGGATGCTAAAGCGCTAGCAATGAGTGAGTAATTAAACAACCAAAAAAAGAAAAAGAGCCTAACAGCTTTTTTTTCTCTATAAATCTCCACCATTAGAAAAAATTGAAACCGAGAGACTCTATTTATTGTAGTTGCACCGGCCATACCGATACAAACACAATATAATTATGAATCATTGGGACATTCTCCCATGTGAATTGCAAAATAGAGTTCTAGGATTTATAGCCACAACAATTCAGAAAATTTGGAGAGGTTCATTAGCATCCCCAGCCAGACAGTCATTAAAGTTTGTGAATGAGTTGTTTACTGGCTATCCAAACGAAATGTATTATACATTTCCACTGAATGACGGAGACCCTCCGTGGAAATATATGGATACGATGTCGCCAAGAACAGCATTAATTGTTGGATACTGCTCTAAATACGCACATCTCCAAAATGGTGGATGGAGATGGAGTCATTTTATCAATACTATAAAACACAATTTGAGGCAAAATGAATTTAGGCGAGGTCCTGGAGCAATATATAATGGAGAAATTGCGATAAAATTACCAATCCTGCATCATCGTTTATCTAGACAGATATAGACGATTTAGGTTATAAAGCAGAGAAAAATAAAAATAAAAAAAATGCTATATAACATTTTTTTTATTAAAAAAATTGATATGATATATATACTAACATAAATGTGTTAATCAAATCAAACAAACAAACAAACAAACAAACAAACAAGCAAACAATGGCGTTTATTAGTGACGAAATGACAGATATGGTGAAAAAATTCGATCTTGAAGAAACAGATGAATGTATTGGTTGTGAGACAGGTGTAGATTATATGGGATCACATCTAAATGAATGCGGAAGATATAATAAATTTTGTTGCACTCGTGAAGCAGAGAAAGAGAGAAAAATGTTAGATGTCAAATAGTTATATAAATAATAAAATCAAAAAATAAAAAAAAATAAAAAAAGTACTATACAACACTTTTTTTATCAGGTATAAAAAATTGAACCGGATAATCTATGTATGATGTAAAGTACAGCCGTGGAAGAGCTGGTAAAAATCGCCCCCATTAGATAGCTTTGGGATCACGAGTGGTAATGAAATAGGGATAATGCACGGTGCGTTATCAAGTGATCGGTAGGTTCTCATTTCATAGAGATCCTTTAGCCCGGGATGAATCCTAGCGGAACAAGATTATGTATGGATTTGGCACTACCGATTATATGAGCTCAAATGTTTCATAAGCAGTTTAAATATTTTTTCTCTCTTTAAATAAAATTGAACCAGAGAATAAGTATTTAATATACCACACCAAACATACGGAAAATACATCATGAATTTTTGGGACAATCTCCCATGCGAATTGCAAAACTATATCAAAGCGATTGTTGCCGCTCAGATGATCGAATCGATTTGGCGAGGACAACATTATCGTAAGAGATATGCTTTGAATATAGCAAAAAAATATACAGACAAAGAATGGAACAATTTAGGCTTTTGCCCCAGATGGGATTGCACCGATCCCAAAACTGCGACAGAAATTGAATATTGCATGAATTATGCAATGTTGTGTAAAAACACAAAGATTTGGGAAAATTTTATACAAATGATTCAACAAAGATTATGGGAAAATCGATACACAGAAGCTTCTCGTACACAATTATACCATCGCACAGAAAAAGCTAGAGAGAAATTGCAGCAACGAATTGAAGTTACTCATTGCGGTGGACCTCATTGGGCGACATATTGGAGTCCACCTAGATATTGGGACGTTAACGGCACTCTTTGTGATAATGAGGGCATAGTGTGGGATGCGCCAGGTCGCTATCGTCCATATCTTCATCCATGGTGTTAAACTAATTAATAATTTTTATAAAAAAAATATAAAAAATTTATAATATTTTTTCTTTTATTTTGGGTTTAATGGTGTTTCCCTAAATAAAATTGAAAGAGAGAATAAGCATTTAAGATATAACTGCACCGGCCATACGGAAAATACATCATGAATTATTGGGACAATCTCCCATGTGAATTGCAAAATATAGTTCTTGGATTTGTAGCGACAACAATTCAGAAAAATTGGAGAGGTTCATTAGCATCACCAGCTAAACAATCATTAAAGTTTGTGAAGGAGTTGTTTATTGAGATTAAACCAGACGAACCGCATTCTTTGACTGACGAACAAATTAATTATGAATATATAGATACGATGGCACCAAGAACGGCATTAATAGTTGGATATTGTGCTAAACACGCATATTGGCGAATTGGTAGAAATAATTGGCGTGATTATATCAATACGATAAAACACGATTTGTGGCTGAATGAATTTACTGGAGGTCCAGGAGCAATATATTATGGAGAAATTGAGATAAATTTATCAAAATTGCATGACCGTTTAAGTTGGGGTTATTGGTGAGGAAGGGTGGTTGGTGGGGAGGGCGCCATGTGTTTTTCTCTCTTTCAATAAAATTGAAATATATATTTTATATATGTAACTTACATTAACATCCTATCAAATGGCACAAACAAATATGATCTGTGAAGTCGAAGACAATGAATGTGTTTACTCGAAACAACCATTACCTCATGAGATACCATATCCACCACTAAAATGGTTGAAACCAGAAACCCAAGATGCAATTTTTCAAAAACGTGACGAAGAACCTCCCCCCATGTTTTGTATCCCAGATTTTGGCATTATTGGATATATTGCCAATACGACTAATGTGAACTATGTTCAGTCTTGTTTGGATTACTATGCAAAATGCACATGTTGTAAAAGGCATCAAAAAAATAAACCTACTGTTTGGAAACCATGGGTTGAACTATCACACAATAAACAACCTGACCATCGTGATTGTCTATGCGCTTGTCGTCTTATGTCACGACATATTTGTCGTCTATTTCCCGAACTGGATGACTCTGTTTACGAATGACTTGAAATTGTTATAACTGTGGTGTGTAAGTTGCATGAAAAAAACTCATTTTAGAAAAACCAAAAAAAATGTTGATAGCGATGTTGATAACTAACTACTACTTCTGGTAAGTACATACTTATGTGGTCTAAAGAAAAGTGGGAAGTAGACTTTTCTAATTAGTAATTAATATTTTATTACCGATATATCGTTTTCCTACTCATTTCTCATTTGCATCAAATATAACAATAATAACATAGTGGTTGTTTGCGAAAAATTGAAGCGCACTTCTTTAGCATTGTAAGAATGCCAAAAAATTAACGAGTTCAATGTCAAAGAGAATAAAAACTACGAAAAGCGAATTTGAGCAGGTCTCAATGTTGAGTCGATGGTCTGATGATGAGATCGGACAACCAGCGCCAAAACAACAAGAACAATCTATCCAGGTCCCAATGTTAAGTCGATGGTCAGATGACGGTGTCGGTGAACCACCGGCACAAGAACCACAAGAATCTATCCAGGTGTCAATGTTAAGTCGATGGTCAGATGACGGTGTAGGTTAATAAGCATAAAGAGAATATAGGTGTAGGCAATGTTATCAAGGAACAAATGGAAATTAGCAATATTGTGTATTTGTAAGAAAAATTATAAATAAAATTATAAATAAAATTATAAATAAAATTATAAATAATACAAATAATCATACAACGATTTTTTTTCACTTTATATAATATAATTTTAATTACCGATATCTCGTTTTCACACTCATTTCTCATTTGGCTTAATATATGTAGATTAGCGAGACCAATAAATATATGGAATAAAATAAAAACTAACCAAAAAGAAACAAGACTTCTTGGTTAGTTTCGCGGGGATAATAAATATTATATTAAAGACCATCCAGTAATAATAATAATTGATGCCATTTGACACAAACTAAAAAATCTTAATAAATTAGATTTTGTAGTGACAACATGACCTCCATCTGGTAATGTACCACCAAAACCAACAGTAGATTGTGTAATAAAAGAGAAATATAAATATGAATAAAAATTATCAGCAAGTTTAATAGTACCTAAATTCAGATCTTTTGCTAAATGTGGAAACAGTAATATAATTCTATCAGACATCCAATAGAAAATTGCAAATATAAATACTAGTATAAATTGATAAGCAATATATTTTGTTCCTTTATTTTTATTTATAGCTTTTGATAAACTCAATATACTTAACATTATATATAATAATAATATATTAATTATTGTGTAATTCTACTAAATTTTCTAGTAATAAAATTTAAATAGAAATTCATCATAAAGTATTTAAGTTAAAAAATTTAAATGCTTTTTTAACTTAACGCAAAGAAAACGCAAACAAAACGCAAACAAATGAATTATTTTTATGATGTACTTCCACAAAAAATGCAAAATTATATTAAAATGCATGTGGAAGTTCCACAAATTCAAAAGAAGCTCTTTACATAGCAAGAAAATATGTAGACCGTTCTTTGGATAGTATGGATGATATATATCATAATATTAATTGTATGATCCCAGAAACAGCAATAGAAATAGAGTATTGTACCAAATATGCAAATATACGGTATTATAATTGGGATATTTGGGAAGAATTTATAGAAGAAATTAAAGACAGTTTATGGAGGAATGAATTTACTGGTGGTCCGGGAGCAAAATACCATAATCGTGTAGAAATTGCAAAAAATAAATTAATATTAATTAATATTATTATTATAGTTTTTTCATAAATATTAGTTAATATCCACATCCGTAACAATCTGTAGCGGTCCAACAGTCATTAGGTCCGCGCCCAGGATATTGGCAACCCCATTTATCGTTTCCAAGATTAGTACATCCATTTTTACATAAACCACTAAACCAATACCAAGGTCTATACCAACCATATGTTCTACGACGAGGGGGCGGTCTATATCTATAACCCCAATTGGAACCCCACCATCTTCTTCTTCTTCTTCTTGGACCATGTCCATGATGATAACCTTCGGTTAAATCGCTATTATATAAAAGATATAAAATTAAAGCGATTACAAAAAGAATCAGTAAATTACACAATGTCATTATACAATAAAGAAATAAAAAATAAAATAATAAAATAAATTAAAAATAAATAAAATTGAAATGCTTTATAACATATCGAACAGATTTAACAAATCGAACAAATGAATCAAATCGAACAAGTGAAAGCGACTGATCATCCAGCGTATCCATTTGTAGTATACGGACAAAGAGGTTCTGTTCCAGAACCAACATCTGAATCTGAATACATTATCCGTAAACTAAAACTAGAATCGTCTGCAATGAGACAAGCAATTGCTCTAGTAAATTATGATGAAGCAAAAGCAAATTTTCCACCAGGAGAATCTAGTATTATACCAATTCCAGTAGCACGTACATCACCACCAATTATATGTGTAAATGGTGAATTTTATAGATATTCAAAGGAAGAATGGGATCATGCTGTAGCATCAGCTATGGATATATATAAACGATCAAAACAAATTTAACAAATTCAATAATAATAATATTAATAGTAATAATAGCAATAATACATTTTTTATTTTATTATATATAAAATTGAAATATATAGATGTTAAGACCATAATATATAAATGAACATAAATAATATGAATAATTACAATAATATGAATAATTACAATAATATGAATAATTACAATAATATGAATGATTACAATAATATGAATGATTACAATAATATGAATGATAATGAAATAGAAGTAAATATTGTAGAAAAAATAGCAAATGGTTATGATTTCGATAATAAATGGAAAATAGATGCTATAGATTATTTAAAATCTGAAAGATTAACAAAAGGATATTCAGTAGGTAATATATTACCTGGCGGTTTTATATCGAGGGATGTTTTTGGTAATGTAATTATGCCAAGACAACCGAGATCTCCGCCAAGAAGTCTATCAAGACCTCCACCAGAATCCGAATTAAATAAATTAGATAAATATTATATAATATGTGAACAATTATATAATAAATGTATACATTATTATATTTATATAGGTATAGTTATATTGGGAATAATAATAATTATTCTCGGCAATAAATCTATTTAATTTTTCGTGTATCTAATAAATATAAATATTCTTTTATCTCTTCCTTTATAGTATCATTTTTATCATTATTATTTTTTTTCCATTCGGCAATACCCTTCATTCGATTATATATCTTATGCTGAATATGATTCTCTCTAAGAATACCATATTTATTCAATATAGATTTCATTTCGCTCTCTTTAATAATACCTTTATTGTTATAAGATATTAAAATAAATTTAGCGCGTGTATTTTTAATCAAATCTTCAAACATAGAAATGGCATTAGAATGACTATTATATGCAGATGTAGTCCAGTTTTTAGGTTGTCCTCTAAACGAATCGGGAATTTCAATATCAATATTCCATGTATTTATTAAATCCAATAAAAAATAATATATATGATATGGATGTTTATTATATGGTGGGTCATAATAAACTAAATCTAATTCTGGTAAATCGCGAATCCATGTATTAGTATCTTTTTGTGAAACAAACAGATCGCATTTATTATAAGAAAATATGGGCATGGGAAGTTCAATATTTTGTGTAATTCTTTTAATATCGGTATCTTTTTTACCACCAAAATGTCCAATACCATCTTTTTTATAATATGCAGCAAAATGTCCACTGCAATTATTATGTTTTGATGCTTCAACAAGTAGTGGTGCCAATATAAAATCACGATATTTATCAGGAATAGTATTTATATAGTGACGATAATAATCAATACGCCGGGCATTCTCTCTAGTATAATATACTCTCTCTCCATTTTTAATAGTATTTCCTGAAGGAGCCCAATGTAATTGTATAAACTTTTCTCCCGAAGTATTATTATTATTATTATTATTATTGACAAGTGAATTAGCAGTATCAATATATTTTTGAATAGTAGTTAATGTCGCAGTATCGGGTGTAGCTAGATAACAATTATTAATAGTTTTACTATATCCGGCAAGATCATTAACATATAATTCTGTAGCATGATTTTTAAATAATCGAGAGACAATACCAGAACCGGAAAATCCATCACCAACGGTTAATTTCTCTCTACCCAAATTTGTCTTAACAAAATTAATAATTCTCTCTATATGTGGAATAATTTTTCGTTTATTCCCCATATAAGTAATAATTTGTTCGGAATAATATGGTTGTTCAAAATCAGAATTCATGTATTATTTATTTATATATTTATTTATAATTATATAAATAAAATACCGAATAATAACAATAAAATTGAAATTTAAATACTTATTCTCTCTATAATAAAGTAAAAAATAGCAAAAAATAAAATAGATAGCATGAGTTATTGGGATATATTGCCACCAGATTTACAAAATTATATTATAAATATTGCAGGAACACAAACAATACAAAAAGAATGGAAAAAATATAGTATTTGTAAAAAAAATGCACTAAAACTTGCAAAAAAATTATTAAAAAATGCAAGAACTCAATATTCCTTTCTATATATAGATTGTTTTATACCAGAGAATGTTCTAAATGCGGAATATTGTGCAAAGTATGTTGGTAAAAATCATTGTATAACCGATAAAAACACTAATAAAATTTGGATAAAATTATTAAATTGTATAGAATATAGTTTATATAGTGATTATGGATATATATTTTCATTAAGAGAACAAATGATATATCAAAGAATGAATAAAGCACATAGAATATTATCAATCCGTCTTCGACATTTAAATAATATATATCCTTTATATAGCAGATAGAACAATAAACAAATAGCAATAAACAAATAGCAATAAACAAATAGCAATAAACAAATAGCAATAACTAATAGCAATAACTAATAATATAAACAATAATATATAATATATTATATATATTATGATATATGGATTAATTTTTGGTACAGGAGGTATAATATTATATATACATACAAATAATCAGTTATATAAAAGGTATTATAATAATACAGATAATACAGATAAATTAAGTTTTATTCATCCATTTAATATAAAAAAGTATACACTCCATCAAAAAATACATTATTTTTTTTCAATTATAGCAGTAATATGTATAAATATATTTGCATTTGAATTATACTTTGGTGGACATACAAAATTATATTTTAATTTAGATTATAAAGAGTTGGTATATATGCCGATAGATATACCAATTATATTATTTATAAATAGTACATTTTTTTATTTATATCATAGACTGGCTCATACAAAATATGTTTATAAATATATACATCGATATCATCATGCATATGTACATCCCGAACCATTTGACTCATTATTAGGACATCCATTAGATCATACAATGGCAGGTATATGCCAATTAATGCCAATGTTTATATATAAAACACATTTATTAACATTTTTAATATATACATCTATTGTATCTACAATGGGTATATATGAACATTCCGGTATAAAATTTAATTTTCTTATACATAATACAACAGATCATCATGTGCATCATATGTATCCATCAAAAAATTATCAAGCAGGTTTTCCAATATTAATATGGGATAGATTATTTGGAACATATAAAAAAAATTTATAACATATTATATAACATATTATATAACATATTATATAACATATAATATAACATATAATATAACATATTAATTATAAAATTGAATAAATAATAAATTCATAAATATTTTTATTATAAACTAGCCAAAATGAAGAAAATAAAATCACATTGGGATAAATTATCACAAGAAATAGAAGAATTAATTTTCAAACATCTTTCAGCAATATTAATACAAAATAATGCGATTAAAATGTTTTATAATAGATATGGTATAAATTGGAAAGAAAATATAAAAAATTATCAAGAAAATTTCGATGCATATTGTAATAGATATGGAATAAATGATCCAATAGAAGATTATTATAATTATTATTATGATAATGATAATAATAAAGGATCAAAATATGATTTTCCATAAATAAGATAATATTTAATTAGATATATTACCTGCACGTAGGGCATAAGGAGAAGACCGCTTAATAAGAGGTGGATTTGTTAAGTTCCATTCTTTTTTAAATTCAGCTAAATCATCTTTTTTAATTAATGAAGTTTCATAATTATATTCTTCTCTAAGATCCCAAATCCAATTTTTATGTAGAATATAATTCTCTTCTGTATCTGGAGAAGAATTTTTATTTGTAGTGAGTATATTCAGCACATTAGACATACTAGTCATATATATATTGTTTTGCATAATAATATTATATTATTGTTAATATAATATTATTTATATCAATTTTAAAATAAATAACTGAAATATTAAATACAAAAATCGATTATGTGTAAAATAATATCATGTGGTAAGATCGATCTCTCATTATTAAATAATAGACGAATAAGTCGTGGCATTAATTTCGAAGTGTAGAGAGAATAATCACGAAAAGCAATATATTATAAAACAATATTATATAAATTTAATATATCAAACATCATTAAATATAGATAATTTATTTAATGAATTAGCTAGAACCATTATAGCCATAGCTTTATTTTTGGCAAGTTGATATTGTTGAAGTAATCGAAGAGTTCTGTATTTATTTTTGCCATAAATATTCATTTTATTAATATATTTTTTATGTAAATTAATAATAATACTGATATTTATATCAGTAAGTTGAGTTTTGCCAAGATTCAATATAGAATTGTATGATTCTAATAAATGTTCTCTAATAAGTTGCCGTTTTAATTCATTAGTCCTCTCTTTGTCACGATTTAAATCTTCAAGAATAGTAATTCGCATAGATACTATTAAATAATATATATATAATTAAATTCGCTTTAAACAAAAACTATAATAAAATATAAGTAATAATGAATTCAAATATAATACTAATAATGTTTTGTTGTAGTTTAAATTATCTAAGTTCAACAAATTGCAAACAAAATGCGGAATTATATCTAGAAAATCCGTATACACCAGTATATGACATTATTCATAATAATACACCAAGAATAAATTTAAATATTCCAGATTATTTATTATTATTATCAAAAATAAGTATAGTTATAAAATATTTATCAATAATATTATTATTAGAAGATGATGTATATGGAAAATTTATTATAAAGTTTAATAGAGAGATAATATGTTTAATATATTCATTTTTACTAAGAGGAATAACAACACGTTTAACAATAATTCCAACATGCATGCCGAAACCAAATATAGAAAAAAAAACAATTTATGATAATATATCAATAATAATAGGTTATACACATGATTTGATGTATAGTGGTCATACAATAATGTTTATATTTTTAGGAAAAATGATAGAAGAAAATTATAATTCAAATATATTTTTATATTTGAGCGGAAATATGATACAATTTATATTTCCATTATCAATAATTTTAGCTAGGCAACATTATACTATAGATGTGGTTGTAGCAATGATAGTATATAATTTTTTTAATTTTGGATTAAATAGAAATTGTGATTGTTGATATTTTGAATAAAAATTTTTGTAAAAAAATTTTTGTTTAGCACTATATATATGAGCGAAACAAATCTAGAAAATAATAAAAATACAAAGTTAATAAATGAATTTAAATTACTAGTTCAAAAAATAAATATGGCAAAATTATTAAAAGATAACAAACTCAAAAAAGCATTAAACAAAGAATTAAATAAAAAGAAATCGGAAATGAAAAAATTACAGAAAGAACTATTTATGGAATCTCTCTTAACAATGTAAATATAAATTATTAGTTATTTAAATAATATATAAATTATTTAAATAATATTGAAATAATCGATAGACTGATTAATTTCGCAAATTAATCCAGTATTCATATCACGAGAAAGATCATTACTATTAATTTCAACAAGACCATTATTCCATCCCCTCATTTTGGACAAATCATCATGAATTTTTTGAGAACCAAAATATTCATGTTTCAAAATTCCGTAAGTATAATTATGTCCGAGACAAATGCACCATGTATTATTAATTAGACAAGTATGTCCATTATCAAGAAGAATACTATAAACTTCAGTTTGTTCACAAATTCCACAACTTAAAGCATGTTGTTTCATATCAAATGGAAATCGCCATTCATTCAAATCAATATTAAATTGTGTTTTATCAGTGAGATTAGAGATTTCATGAATAATAGGGTGCCATGGAGTAATTTTAAGTCCATTACTAAATTTCACCATTTCACACATACCACCAGCAACAACTGTTTTCAAAATACAAACAACATTTGTAATAATAGTAGTATTAACATCACATGGACTATATAATGAAATAACTTTATCTCCCTTAACTAATTTAGAAACCATTTTCTTAGAGCCATCGGCCATGGAAATAAGACATTTTCCATCAAAACAAGGATTGTCTTGAGAATTATATGTTGACATGCGAACTGGAATAACATGAGCACTTCCTGCTCCACCCAAGCTTCTATATCTGCCACCAACACCATCACCCATACCTCTTGAAACATTCGAAGGAATCGGTGGTGGCAAAGTATCAAATTGGTCGCTTGCATAATCAACAATATCTTGAAATAATTCTCCACCAAAATAACAAGCAGAATCTTTAAAATTAGGTTTGATTTGATGACAAAGTGCAGAACTAATTTGATCCAAATACCAGATACCCCATCGTTTAAAATATGAGGCATGTTCGATTCGATCAGAAAGAGCAAGATTGATTTGTTCAGTAAGAGTCTCATACATTAGATAACCCCATGAACCTTCGGTTTGAATATCAATATTATTAAAATGTTGAACCATTTGCTGATAAATATTTGTGGCAGATTCCCCGCGTTGTTTAGTTTTAATTGCAAGTCGAATTTTTTCAACTAAAAGGAAACGAGCGATTTGTGGAGACATATGCCATTCACCGCGATACTCTGTAGTGGAATTAAGTTCTTTAACAATCTCGTAATTCGTTTGACCAATTTGATAATTATAAGTATATTTTGTAATATTTGCATCTGAAATAATAATATCGCGAGATTGTCCGACTTGAATTGTTCCAATATGAATAACAATTCGATAAATAGAGCAATCATCGCGTTGATAAACATCATATTTAAAATCACCATGAATATGTGGTAAATTAATGACATTATTTCCATCAAAATCAACAGTTAATAGAACATTATATGCAATCGTGCAGATAATAGTGGAAATGAAATTGCTGAAAACAGTGGCAATCATACCAGCATCAGGAATATGTCCTGTTGCCGCTCCGCTAACTTTTGCAATACCATAAAGTAGATCAGCTTTAAGATTATATCCAAAGCCAAATGTATAAATCGGCGGATAAAAATTTAATGATTTCATTTTATTTTGAAGAGTAGCAATTTCTCCACGAGCAGGCGAAATATTAGGAATACCATCTGTGAGAAGAATAATATGTGGATTGCGAGATTTATCATCTCGAGTATGCAAAATATTAATAGCAAATTCTAATGCCTGCCAAATAGCAGTTTGTCCTCGAGGTTTAATATCATTAATTTGAGAAATAGCACGTGTACAATTCATTTCGGTCATTGGCATAAGATTAAATACATTTTCAACAAGATTATCAAATGCAATAACTGCAAGTCGATTGTTAGAATCAAGACCAAGAGTCTTAGCAACCATTTTTGCACTGTGATTTACAATATCTTGTTGAGATAATCCATCTTCTAATTTATTACCATCATAATCTTTAGCTTCTACATCAACTTGCATGGAACCAGAGCGATCAATAACGATAACAACATCATGATTAATAATACCAACAATACCATTTTCAATCGATAGTTTAATCATATTAGTATTATTTGTAGAACTTTTAAATACAGAGTTAATAATTTTTGGATGATCTATAGATTTTAAATTAGAAAGATTAGATGTATTAGTACTCGCACTAGCACTAGCGCTAGAATCTGTATCTTCAGAAGTAATACCCAATTCTCCAGCATGATATTTATCACACAAGAATCGAATTGAAGCATTTACTTTCAGGTCAGAGACAGACATGGGTTGTTTAGTAATGGGAGAATTAAGTTGATGTTTTGTTAACCATTCAACAATAGCAGAACGTTCATAAGTTTGTCCATCATTGCCCTGTACGGGATCTTTCATAATAGTACCGTTAATTGGGCAAGTAATCGATTCAAGAATAGGATTAGATGACATAGATACGGCGGCACACATTGTTTAATAATATTATTAAAATCAATTTTAAATTTAAGATAATGAAGTTTAAAATTAAAATCTAATAATATTAATAATAAATATATATGGAAATATTAAATAAGATGCATAATAAAACATATTATTTATATAATAAATTATGCGATATATACAATAAATTATGTGATTATATAGTAAAAATAATAGATTATTATAATAATAATAATAATAATAATAATAATTATCAAATATTTAATAATAATGAAAATATATCAGAACAATCATCATCAGAACAATCATCATCAGAACCATCATCTCCAATGTCATCCTTACTATATACAGCATCAGAACCATCCGAATCACCAGAATCACCAGAACCATCCGAATCACCAGAATCATCTGAATCACCAGAATCACCAGAATCACCAGAATCACCAAAATCACCAGAATCACCAAAATCACCAGAATCACCAGAATCACCAGAATCACCAGAATCACCAGAATCATCAGAATCACCAATATCAACACATACACCATATCCAATATTAGAACGAATACCCTCATCAACAGAATCTTCATCAACAGAATCTAGTTCATCAAAAGTAATTGAAAAAATACATGATGAGTTTATATTATTATAGCATGTAAAATAATTTAAAGAGATACTACTTATGTTATATGTAATGGGATGCATATATTAAATACAATCTCAGAAAGAATACTCGCATAGCTCAGTTGGTTAGAGCGCTGGTCTTATGAGCCGGAGGTCGGCGGTTCAAACCCGCCTGTGAGTATTACCTTTGCTTCCATAGTGTAATGGTTATCATAAAAGGTTTTGATCCTTTAGATCTCGGTTCGATTCCGAGTGGAAGCTTAAGTACTAATAAAATATTTATTAGTATTTTATTAGTACTTAAATATATAAGTATAAAATAAATAAATAAATAAATAAGTATAAATTACCAACATACAGCAATCAAATTATAATTATTTTTTTTTTATAAAAATAAAAACTGTTGGTAGCAAACTTTAATGTTAGCACGGATGCCCGAGTGGTCTAAGGGGGACGGTTTAAGCCCGTCTGTCGTGAGACGCGTGGGTTCGAACCCCACTCCGTGCAAAATAATGGATCAGACAGCAATTGTATTATAGAAATAGATCCATGCAATTTTATTGTGCCTCATTAGCTCAGTTGGTTAGAGCGTGCGGCTGTTAACCGCAAGGTCACTGGTTCGAAACCAGTATGAGGCGAACGCCCTCGTGGCGCAATTGGATAGCGCACCAGCCTTCTAAGCTGGGGGTTGCGGGTTCAAATCCCGCCGAGGGTTATAATTTGATAAATATTAAAATACTTATCAAATACTTATCAAATACTTATCAAATACTTATAAAATAGTTAATAGAAAATTTAGTTTCTATTTTGTTCTATTACTTTTATTCTATTTTGATGGATAATAATTAGTTTTATTATAGTACCAATTATATAAACCATATATAGTATTTATACTATATGCAAGAGATATTATAAATAATATGTATAGTTTCATAAATAATAGATCCAATTACTATTATTTATATATTATATAATTAAATACTTAAAATATAATATATAAATAAATATAAATGTCTACGCCAAAAGAACAAGAGATTAAAGAGCAAACAATAATAATAATTCATAAATTAAAAGAAAAATTCGGAGAAACAAAAATTAATACAGAAACAATAATTATAATTTTAAAAGAATGTATGGAATTAGTAGAAAAATTTCAATATTCAGCTTCAGATAAAAAAGAATATGTAATTTCTATAGTAAAAAGATTAATATTGGAATTAGTAGATGATCCTACTCAAAAAAGAATACTTTTAGACATGATAGAACAACAAATATTAGATAACATGATAGACTTAGTGATAATGGCAAGTAAGGGAGAATTAAATCTCAATAATATAAAAATAAAAAAAAAAGTAGAATCATGCACAAAAACAACAATAATAATAATTATAGATGGAATTATTAATTTACTAAATAAATGTCTCTCTAAGACACAACGACAAGGACAACGACAAGGACAACAAGAACCAAATGTAGATAAAATGACAGATTTAATAAATAATCTAGAAAAATCAACAACAACATCAACAACAACAGCAACAACAACAGCAACAACAACAGCAACAACAACAAATCAAGAAACACAAAATAAAGCAGAACTAGAATTAGAAAATATAATTATTAAATAAATTTTTATTTTTATTTTTATTTTTATTTTTATTATTAAAAAACAAGCAAGAATTAAAAGACATATCTTCAAATATTTCATAAGAAATATTAATAATATCTATATCATTTGAGGGAGAATCACAATTATTAAAAGAGGAATCACAATTATTAAAAGAGGAATCACAATTATTAAAAGAGGAATCACAATTATTAAAAGAGGAATCAATAGTTTGGACTGCTTTATCAGATAAATTTTCTTGATAATTACATATATTATATAACATATTAATAGTTATAAAAATAGCGACAACTCCTGTTATAGCAAAATTGATTTTATTAAAATTTAGATTAGAAAAAATCATATTAATTAAATATATAATATACAATTTAATTAATTATTTAAATAATTAATTAATTCCCATAATAATAATCATTATTATCATCATCATCATTCATTTCCCCCCAAGAACTTGTATTCGGCAACTGATTTTTATGATTTGATACAATATTGGACCAAGAACTATTAACATGTTTTTCGGAGATATCCATTTTATCTTGTTCACTATTACTATTATATTCATTATCACTATCATGTTCTTCAACATCACACATAAATCCATCTAACACTTTAAAACTATTAGTCAAATTAGAATTGTGCAGTGCTTTATTAACTGCTAACACGGAATTATTAGTATGATTCATAGTATAAGTAGTTTTTTGCTTATTTTGACTATTAGAGATAAATCCATCACAATCCACAAGAGTTGTTCGTTTATTTGGTCTAGAAGGTTTAGGGTAATAACTATTGGAGGAATTTGTATTAGATAATTTTTTATTTTTCAAAACGTCACAAAATTTGACAGTATGTCCCTTCTCGTGACAATATTGACATTCTATAGCTAAAAGATAAGGACAAGTAATAGGTTTATTTTTTTTTGTAAAATCACGAACCGAATGTCCATGTGGACCGGGAATTTTTTTATTAGTACAGAAAGAGCACGTCATTGAATTGGTGGACATTTGTCAAGAATGATATTTTTATACTTGCATTTTAAAAAAATAAAGTAATTTCAATTTTTTTTCTACTACACTTAAAATAATATTAAGGATAATCAATAATTTTTTTAAATAAATCATTAACAGAATCTTGAATAGAAATATAATTTTTGGGAAGAAAAATATTATTATATTTACATTTATTTGTAAAACAACAACAAATGATATTATTAATAAAAAAACGAATACGATTATTTTTTTTTATTTCAGCATTAGCAATTTCTTGTAAAAATATTTTATCAATAACAGAAAATGCAGTATTAAGATTTAATATAGTATTTATAGAATCTGTTTTTTTTTGAAATAATATTTTTAATTTTGTATTATATTTTTGTTTATTTTTGTAATTATATTTTCTTTGAATAGCATTAATAAATCGAATTTCATTTTTAATATGTTTCAGATTCGTTATAGTTTCTATTTTCAGATCATCTATTTTTTTAATAATAGAAAAAATATTAGTGTTATAAATAACCGGATATGTATAACGAATACTTCGAGGAATAATAAATTGGTTGGTTTCTTTAATATCAGCGATTCTTTCTTCTATTTTAAGAATTTTAGTTTTTAATTCTTCAATCATATTTTTTTTTAGTTGTTGTTTTTTATCAAATAATTCTATTTTTTTTTTAAGCATAGCATTATTAATATTTTTTTCATCACTATTATCCGGATTATCTAATATTATATTAGCATTGCTTGTATCAATTAAATCATTATTATCAAGAGTAATTCTTTCTGTGTTACAATAGTTAAATATTTTAGAATTTTTTTTATAAGATTTTGATTCAATAATAGAATGATATTCATGTAGCTGTTTTTGGACATTTTGTTTAAAAAGAAGTGGATCACTAAAAAGTAATATTTGACAAGATTGAAATTCAATATATGACTGCAACTTTTCATATTGATGAGACGATATTTTGTGTGCTTCAGCTTTAGCATCTAATTTAAGATAACTCATTACAGCCAATAAAAAAGCAATAATGGCATTTAATCCAGATAAAATAATTGATGCGTGTATTGTAAAATTAGATAAAAATTCTTGTCCAATAGCAGCAAATCCAGTTAAAAATAATGATGGAAACATAAGTAAATGTAGTTTTTGCATAATATATGATCTAGATTCCATATAAATAATTTTCTGGCCTTTAAGATAACTAGCGAGAATATCCATTGCAGATGAATAACGATGAACAGTATCTTGTTCATATTGTTCATTAATTGTACTTAAAACATCATTAAATGATAATTTATTATAAGAAATTTTGCATGAGTTAGAAGTTTGACTATCTGTATCGCTTGGTTCGCTACCAATTGCATAAAAATTATTAAAATCTTCTGAATTATGATCAGAATTATATGGTGAATTATTATCGATCGCATCTATATTAAGAACTATATTAGATGTGTTAGATGTTTTTATTTTAGAAACATCGATATGACTAATTGATTTTAATCTACTAGCAAAGGATTTCATATATAAAAATAAATATAATTTTTAATATTAAAAATATATATATTGGAAAATGGGGTTTTCTATTAATAAAAAATTTAAAAAAAAAAAGTTTGGTAATAAACAACTAAAACATAGAGATGGTGGTGGTGAGAAAGAAGAACTCGAAGAAGCGATAATGACTCAGAATAGTCAAGCTCTACCATTAAGTGGTGATTTAGAAGATTTAGAAGAAAGGCAGTGCTCACAAATCAGAGGTGGAAGAAAAAGTAAAAAAAACAGAAAACCAAAACCTCCACCATGGAATGGTTGGAATAAATTATCACCAAATAAAACACAGAGAAAAGAAATGATGTATAAATGTGGTAAAAAATGTTTTTTAGGACCAAATTTAAGTTTTCCAGTTTGTGAAAAAAATACATGTAAAATAAATCGTAAAGGACTTCATTCCGCATATATTAGAGCGGCACAATGGGGAAAATCACCATCTAAATATGGATCAAAATCAAGACCTAGAATGCCCCAAAAAGTATACACTCAAGTAAAAAAGAGAGCAAAACAATTACTAAATAAAACAAGAAAAAACTAAAAACTAAAATAACATAACTTTTATTTACCGGTTGAACCTAGACCACCAGAACCTCTCTCCGTAAATCCAAGTTCACTCTCATCATTAACTAAAATAGGATAAATTGGATGAGAAATATTTGGCCCACAAATTTGAACTAAACGATTATTTTTTTCTATATGTTCGACATGTAAATCATTATCTAATTTATTACAAGAAATATTTGAATTATAAGATTTATCTTGTGAATATCCACCGCGATGATCAAATAAAGCAAAAATATAACCTCTATATCCAGAATCAATTACACCAACCGAATTAGAAAGTCGGAGTGAAGTTTTTGATCCTGTACTTGATCTGGGATATAAATAAAATGCAGTTGGTATAATAGAATTATTATCTAAAGTATTTGAAGTATCAGAATCATTGACAATAAACATTGCACATTTAATACCATGATTAATTGAAACGCTTACTGAACCAGCAAAAATATTAATATCTTTGGGAATAAATAGATCAAATCCGGCATCTAAATATATATTTTTGCAGCAACTATTATTTGTTTTATATGAGTGGAATTGCTTTTGTACCAAACTAATTTTATCTTTATATTTTGTAATAGTATCTATATCAAGAATATTATAATCAATCTTAATTCGTAATTCATAATAAATCATTAATATAAATATATTAATATAAATATATTAATATATTAATATTAATAATGAATATAATATTCTTTATTTAATTAGAAGAAGTACGACTAGATTTTCTTACTTTTCTTCCTTTAGTTTTTTTAGTTTTTTTAGTTTTTTTAGTTTTTTTGTGTGTATAGTTTTCTACCACCATCCATCTCAGTATCCCCATCCGAGTCGATCCTACGCAAATCAATCTGGTTATTAGCGTCTACTAAATATCTATTAAGCGCATCATCGA
>Ga0206130_10002619_pt1 | contig 24714 bp, 24 predicted proteins | sample Helgoland_Spring_9_FD_148637 | JGI IMG/M metagenome (GOLD analysis project Ga0206130, IMG submission 148637) | Pelagic subsurface seawater microbial communities from Kabeltonne, Helgoland, North Sea - Helgoland_Spring_Bloom_20160512_1 | ecosystem: Environmental > Aquatic > Marine > Epipelagic ...
AGGACTTGTTCGCGCAGGCGTTTGATCGCGTTCCCGAAGATCGCAAGGTGTTCAACAACGAAAGCCGCGACATGCTCAAGGTGGGCGAAGCCATGTTGTCCGGCGAGCTCGAGTACCGCCGGGGCAAATTTGATCTGGCCTTCGCAGAGCTGCGTCGATGTGTCGAGCTCTATGACCAGCTCAATTACAGCGAACCGTGGGTGTGGATGCAGCCACCACGCCATGCTCTGGGTGCATTGCTGCTCGAGCAGGGTCATGTCGAAGAGGCTGCGACCGTGTATCGAGCTGACTTGGGCCTCGATGACACGCTGGTCAGACCATCACAACATCCCGGCAATCTCTGGGCGTTGCACGGATATCGCGAGTGTTGCGAGTTGCTTGGTCGCCTGGATGAAGCCGCCGATATTGCCGCCCAGCTGGCAGAGGCGGCCAAGAGCGCCGACATCGACGTCACGTCATCGTGCTTCTGCCGCCTCGAAGAATCTTGCTGCGAATCCTGAGAGCCAACCGCCAGCTAACTGTTGTTGTCAGGTGGGTTCAGATGATCGACGCAACCAGATTCACCAGTTGACCATGGTCGCCGAGACCCAGCCACTGTTCCCCGCAGCATCGGTGGCGGCGTACCAACCAGCGTTTTCTTCCATGACTGTGTAGAACTGGCCCGGCTGTAGTTGGCCCACCGGGTTCTGTTGACTATCCAGCAGGGTCACGGGTTGGTTGACAGAGACCTGCGAACCAGCGGCACCAGGTGCAGGCCCAACCGTTGCCGGGGTCGACCCCGGCGAAACGGCTGGAGGCGTTCGGCGCCCCTTCATCAGCCACGCTGCGATGCCGATAATGACGACGGCACCGACGATCAGGGCGATCAACAGAATGGGAAGACCACTTCCGCCGGCGATGGCAAGGTTCTGGTCTTGGGTCTGGATCAAGACGTCGAAGCCATTCTCATCCCAAGCTGCAACGTTCTGTAGGCCAACCGCTGCGGTGGCGCCGTCGACACCCAGTACCGAGAACCGGGGGAGGAGTAGCGGGCCGGTTCCGCTGACCGGGTCGAGGGTGGCGATACCGACGATCACCGTCCCGGCAATATCTGGGTTGACCTCGACCAAGCTGTTGGAGGACAACAAGTTGCCGTTTTCGAGGCTGTCCCACTGGAGGACGGCAGGGTCATAGGTGATTTCGACGTGCATGGCCACGATGCCGTCGGCGCCGGTGATGACGATCGGCACCGTGTCGATGGCACTTGTCTCAAGCTCGACGGCATCGACCTGTACGTTGACAGGTATCTGCGCCTGAGCGTTCGACATCGCAGCCATGACCGCGACGACGGCAACCAGGGAGACGAATATTTTGCTGATGTAGCGTCGCAGGTGGCCTCCGCCTTTTGCCCGACAGGTTGTCGTGCTGAATGTGATGAGATGTGGTGGGTTCACGGTTGCAGGTTTCACGGTGTCTAGGTTCATGATCTCAGGCCCGTCCGGTTACTCGCTGCAAGATGATGGTCGCGTCGCGGCTGGTGACGGCACCATCGTTGTCGATATCGAGCGTGAGCTGAACCGGTCGCAGTTGCACGGACATCTGGAGAGCGCAGAATGCGTCATATTCGGTCAGGTACCCATTTCCGTCGCAGTCTCCAGGTGTCAGCCCGTTTGCGTCGACGATCATGATTGCGCCGTTGATCCGATCGATGGCAGGTTCTGCGCCGTTGGGCTCATTGATCGTGCTCACGGTTACCGAGAGGACGGTCCGCTGACCGGGTTGTCCCACCGCTCGGAAGGGGATCCAGGCCACTGTGCCGGTGCCGAACACCCCGTCGGTGCCGGAGAAGCCGACTCTTACGATCCCAGGATCGCCAGTGTTGGCGCTGAACAGTCGTCCTCCGAGGAGGTTGCCAGCGACCAGATCCCCGTCGGGTACAGCGACGTTTGCGTCGTAGGTGATCTCAAAGTTGATGTTGGCGACGTTGTCGCTTCGCAACAAGTAGACCGGTACCCACACCCGGCCACCGGCAACCACCTGTCGTTGCGCTGCTTGGATTGTCATCCGGTCGACGGGCCACGGCTCTGGGCTTCCGAAGGGTGGAGGCGGATAGGTCGAGCCGATAGTGCCGCTACCAATCACCCCGCCACTTGTCTGGCCGCTACCTGTTTGGCCGCTACCTGTTTGGCCGTCACCGGTGACCGTTGGCGGGTTGGTCTGTTCGCTGGGCGGGCGGACTATCGACCCGATTGCGCCGACTGCAGTGATGTCGGGGCCGGCGTAAGGTGAGCCGCTTGTGACACCGTCGGGGAAGTCACACAGACGGATGAACGGAAACTTTTGGCCCGGCGAAACGAAGTCGGCGATGTCCGCGCCGCGGGTCGAACCTTCGACCTTTCCGATCGCGATCCAGTTGACCGCGTCGGTGCTGATGAACAATTCGGTCGCCTCGACAGCGGGTCCCACTTCGAAGATCCAGAGATCGTTTCCCTCGACGTCGACCAAATAGTTGTCGACGAACTCCAGCACCAACGAGGTCTGGCACTGGGACTCGGCGTTGCCAAGGGACACCATTTCACCGGCATCGTCGGGCGGCCCTAGGGCTCGTGTTGGATCGTCGTTAGGAGCAATCACGCCCTCGGCGCCGGTATAGCTGACAACCCGGTCCGCAAACGAGATGGCACCCTGCGGGAACTCGACACCACCAAAGGTCGCGGCGTCTTGGGCCCCAGCATTCGATGCCGCCATGGCCACTGCCACCAGTACGAGCACGGTGCCTGCAACCCATTGGAGGGACCGCCGCACCAACGGAGGTAGTGCTGATTTCATAGAGGCCACCTGCTCTTCTTCGTGCTCGCCGTTCAAGAGGCGAAGGTGGTTCGCTCCATACGGACCACCGAACGAAAGTTAACGAGTTCGGTGCTGGTGAACCAGGGACTTACGTCCTCGCTACGAAACAGCACCGCTACGACCGTGTCCAGCGATGCGGCGGAGGAGAAGCGGGTCAGTTGAGTTGGGCGGCGGTGGCGATGCGGTCTTCGGCCATGGCGGCGACCATCGATGCCTCGTCCGGGTAGGTCGCAGGGTTAACGCGGTCGAGGCGGAACGGTGTTGGGTCAGCAAAGGGGGTCTCACCCATGATGAGTTGGGCAACAAGTTTGCCCATGCCGGGTCCGTGGGTTATGCCGGACTCGCTGTCGCCAGCGAGGGCCCACAGGCCATCGATGCCAGGCACCGCTCCGACGTAGAGTCCGCCGTCGACGGTATAGACGGGGATTCCTTGGATGGTCTCGGTTGTCGAGAGCCCGGACAACGCCGGGAAGACTGCGGCGATATTCTCCTGAGAGGCATACTGCGCATCGAGCAGCGACTGCGACACCGGGCGCCCGTATCCGAACTCAAGTCCGTCCTCTTCGAGCGCCGACAGGAGCCGATACGAAAAACTGCCGCCCCACGAGAATGCGCCGTGCAACTCTCGAAGCCACAGGTGAAGCTCCAGGCACTGCACCGTCGGCATGAGCGGGGACAAGCCTGCCGGCTCGGAGACACAGCGGGTCGCGACCATCGGGATGAGCGGGAGGCGGCGATCCACGGACTCCAGGAGGGTCTGATTCCATGCCCCAGCAGCGAACACGATGGTCGACGCATCGATCGTGCCCTTGGTGGTCTCCACGCCGGTGACTGCGCCATCGACGATGCGCACACCCGTTGCTGGCGTGTCCCACTGGAACTGCACACCCGCATCTTCGAGACGGGTAATGATTTCCTGCTGAGCGAGACCGGTGGTGAGCTGAATGGCTTCTGGCATATAGATGCCACCAGCGACGGCCGCTGGATCGACCGCTCCACACATGACTTCTGCGACACCGTCCGCGTCGAGCACGCGCGTGCCAGCGCCCACATGGGGGTGTCCCATGATGCCGTCGGCCAACGTGTCGAGCATGGTTGGCGTGCAGGCGAGCACCACATTTCCGTTGCTCGCAAATTCGAGATCTGCGCCCGACTCGTGCAGACCTCGGTAGAACTCCAGGCCGTACTCCTGCAGCGGGATGGTGCACGAACCAAGCCGACGGTTGTGATCAGCGCCGAAACGTGCGACGAAGCCGGCGCCGGCTGGTGTCGTGCCGGTCAGCGGTTCACCAGCGTCGATGACGATGACATCACGAGCGCCAGACTCGATCAGGTGGAGTGCGGCTGAAGCGCCGATGATTCCAGCGCCAATGACGCAGGTGGGTCCAAGATGCGGAGGCATGCTCGATGCTAACGCTTAGGAGATAGAGCGCAGGCGTCGCAGCCGAGCGAAGGACCCTGATACGGCCCGCAGGTGGGGTAAAGGGGGTGTCTGTTTTCGTGGTTTGAGGATCATCGGTTGATATTTGTCCAAATGTACGTATATTAGGACTATGAACGTTGCGAAGATTCTTCCGATCCTGTCTTGGGCACCGCGATATGACCGGACGGATCTGCGCAGCGATCTAGCTGCTGGGCTCACGGTTGGCGCAATGCTGGTCCCGCAAGCCATGGCCTATGCGTTACTCGCTGGGCTTCCGGCCGAGGTGGGCCTGTACGCCGCAACGATCCCGGTGATCATCTACGCACTGTTCGGCACCTCTCGCCAGCTCGCGGTAGGTCCTGTCGCGATCGTCTCGCTATTGACTGCGTCCGCACTTGTGCCTTTGGTCGAGGAGGGGACCGCAGCGTATTTGGCCACCGCAGCGCTGTTGGCGTTGATAGTTGGTGTCATTCACATCGTCCTCGGTCTTGGCCGCCTCGGATTCCTGGTGAACTTCTTGTCACATTCGGTGCTGGTCGGTTTCACCGCCGCGGCAGCGATCATCATCGGGTTCTCGCAGGCCAAACACATCTTCGGCATCTCCATCGAACGCAAAGAACACTTCTACGAAACCGTTCGTGAGGTCGTCGACAACCTCTCAGCAACCAACTCAACCACGCTGGTTCTCGGCAGTGTTTCACTCGCTTCGTTGTTCTCGCTGAAACGATTCGCCCCCAAAGTCCCGGCCGCGCTCGTGGTGGTAGTTGGCTCGATCCTCGCAGTGCAGCTATTCAACCTCGAGGATCGTGGCGTCAAGGTTGTTGGAGATATCCCCGACAAACTCCCCGCGTTCGGCCTACCAGACTTCGACGGCTCCCTTATGGGAACACTTCTGCCCACCGCGTTTGTGATCACGATCGTTGGTTTCATGGAGTCGATCGCCGTGGCCAAGGTATACGCCCGCCGTCACCGCTACGAAGTGGTTGCGAACAGCGAACTCATTGGTCTAGGCGCCGCCAACGTCGCCGCCGGCCTCTTCGGCGGTTACCCAGTGACCGGCGGCTTCTCTCGAACTGCAGTCAACGACACGGCCGGCGCTCGCACCCCATTCGCATCGCTCATCACCGCCGGAATCGTGTTGGTGACCATCGCGTTCTTAACACCACTCTTCGCATCGTTGCCCAACGCAGCCCTTGGCGCCATTATCATCATGGCAGTCACCGGTCTGATCGATACCGCGGAGATGCGACACATCGCCCAGGTAAAAAAGAGTGACCTCATCGGCCTGAGCGTGGCGTTCTTCGCAACCCTGATCTTGGGGATCGAACTCGGCATCTTGGTAGCGGTGGTTGCATCGGTGCTGGTGGTGTTCGCCCGCATATCGATGCCGCACTCAGCGGTGCTCGGCCACGTCGATGGAACGACCAGCTACCGCAACGTCGAACGTTTCCCTGAAGCCCAGACCATTGAGGGAGTCCATATTGTGCGCATCGACGCTGCGGTGTCATTCGTCAATGCCGTCAACGTGAAGAAACTCATCCTCGATCACGCCGACCAGATCACTCAGGAGCCACGAGCGCTCGTTCTGGATGCATCGGGGATAAATGATCTGGACGCCACTGGCGCCGAGATGTTCCATGACCTGCTCAACGAGGTCGCATCACGCAACGTCGAGTTGCACCTGTCTGATGTGAAAGGCCCCGTCCGAGATGTGCTTCGCCGATCTGGCATCTGGGACGAGCTCAGCGACCATGTCCACACCAGCACCAACGATGCTCTCACGGTGATCAGGGCCGGAAAGCCGGCACCCGCCGATCAGCGCCGCCACGGCATCGACGAACGTACCCCAACAGCTACCACCACATCTGGAGCGAAGGTTGACTGCAATGTCTGAAACATCCTGGAACACGCTGGTCAACGCACACCGAGCCTCCACCCCTGGGCCGGTAACACGGCCGCCCAATCACGAACCCAAAGCGGCGATCCTTGCCTGCTCCGATGCACGAGTGCCTCCATCGGTCATCTTCGACCAACCAGCAGGAAATCTCTTCGTCATCCGGATAGCAGGCAATACCGCAGTGCCTTCCGCTCTGGCCAGTCTTGACTACGCAGTTGCCAGCCTCGACGTTGACCTCATCGTTGTTCTGGGCCACACCAGCTGCGGAGCCGTAGGCGCTGCAGTTGCTGGCACATGCGGTGGACACCTGGCACCAGTTGTCAGCTCGATCTGCGAAATCGCAAAGGCCCGCCCTGACGCCACTCCGGATGAAATCTCGGCGCTCAATGTTGCAGCCACCGTGCAAGCGCTCGTTGATCACGATGGGCCGGTTGGACAGGCAGCACGAGCGGGAAACCTCGAGATCCGCGGCGCCGTACATGACCTCGTGACGGGCGAACTCATACCCGTCACAACACCAACACTCACCCAATCCCTCATTGCCTTGGAGGCATCATGACCACCACTTTCCCAGCAACCGACGTCATCGATGTCGCCCAGCTTCAACAGCTGCAGCTCGAAGACCCAGCGATACGCATCCTTGATGTGCGCACCGGCGGTGAATTTGAAAACTCACATATCCCTGGTTCGTACAACGTGCCGCTGGACACCCTGGGCGAACACGTCCGTGATCTCGCAGACGTTGATCATCCCGTTGTCCTGGTTTGCCAAAGCGGCGGCCGGGCCAGTCAAGCGCATGAGAAACTGACCGAAGCTGGCAAGGCAACGTTGCACATCCTCGAAGGCGGCATGACCAGCTGGCAGGAAGCTGGGGGAGACGTCACGGTCGGCAACACCACCCGGTGGGCCATGGACCGCCAAGTCCGCTTCGTCGCTGGCATATTCGCCATCGTGGCGGTTGTCGCAAGCATCTTTGTCCCAGGTCTGGAATGGATCGCAGCAGGCGTCGGCGCTGGCCTCGCCTACTCAGCGGTGTCAAACACCTGCGCTATGGCAGCAGTGCTGGCCAAGCTCCCATACAACCGCACCAACGCTTGTGACATCAGCGGCATTCTTGAAGAACTCAAGGCCGCGTAAGTCCCCCAACCCGAACAGCAGAAAGATCTAGCAGGAGCACACATCATGAAGTTCACTCAGTACTACCTCGACTGCCTCTCCCAGGCGTCCTATCTCATTGGTGATGAAACCACGGGTCGCGCCGTTGTTGTCGACCCGCGTCGAGACGTTGGCGAATACCTTGCCGACGCTGAAGCAGCGGGACTGACCATCGAACTGGTTCTCGAAACCCATTTCCATGCCGACTTCTTGTCGGGCCACCTCGAACTGGCAGAAGCGACCGGCGCTGACATCGCTTTCTCGGCAGCAGCAGAGACCGAGTTCGCATCTCGCAAGCTCGCGGACGGTGAACGCATCTCGCTTGGCGAGGTCGAACTGGAGATCCTGCACACCCCTGGCCACACACCTGAATCGATAAGCATCGTGGTGCGAGAGCACGCCGGCGACGAGGTCCCGTATGGAGTGTTGACCGGCGACACGCTCTTTATCGGCGATGTCGGGCGACCTGATCTTCTTTCTTCGATTGGTTTCACGAGTAACGAGCTAGCCGAGAATCTCTACGACAGCTTGCACAACAAGCTGCTGCCACTGCCCGATGAGACCAAGGTCTACCCGGCTCACGGCGCAGGTTCCGCGTGCGGCAAAAACCTGTCGACAGACACCTGGTCGACCATGGGTGATCAGCGACGCAATAACTATGCGTTGCTCGCCCCAGACCGTGAAACATTCGTGCAACTGGTGACCGAAGGGCAAGCTCCCGCCCCCGGCTACTTTGCCTACGACGCAGTCCTCAACCGTAAGGATCGCCCGGTACTCGATGAAACCAAGTTGCCTACGGCGCTCAACCTCGACGAGGTCGACGCCGCGGTTGCTGCCGGCGCCTTGGTTGTCGATGGCCGTGACCCCGAAGAGTTTGGCCATGGCCACCTTGTTGGTTCCATCAATGTCGGCCTCAACGGTCGCTACGCGGAATTCGCAGGCTCTGTAGTGCCAAACGATGCCGACATCGTGTTGGTCGTTGATGCCGGGTTTGAACTCGAAGCAAAGAACCGATTGGCACGCATCGGCTTTGACCGAGTTGTTGGCTACCTCGAGCACCCGTTGGCAGTGATGACGTCGCACCCAGAGCGAGTACAACGAGCTTCCAGGATGACAGCCGGTGAGTTTGCCCAGCGTCGCGCTCAGATCGAAGGGCTGCAACTTGTCGACATCCGTAATCCTGGCGAGTTCGCGCTCGGATCAATCGACGGTGCTGACGCCATCCCCGTCAGCCAACTTCCGAGCCGCATCGACGAACTCGACCCAGCCGCACCCACTGTTGTGTTCTGTGCTGGTGGCTACCGCTCATCAGTTGGGGCCAGCATGTTGCGCCAAGCCGGGTTCGAAGATGTCTCCGACATTCTGGGCGGTTATGGCGCGTGGACCGAGCTGACACCCGCCTCGGTCTGAACTTCGGCGTGGCGGTGCGGACACGTCCCGTTGTGACTGCACCGCCACGCCAACCCACCACACCCGATAACAAACAACCCAAACGAGGCATCACATGGCATACACAGAGAAATTTCAAGCACTTGCTGAACAAGCCTGCTCCCAAGTCGACTCCGTAACTCCCGCGGATGTCGACGCACTTATTTTGTCTGGCGCCGTAGCCCTCGACATCCGCGACAAAGAGGAACATGACGCAGGCCACATCGAGGGCTCACTACACGTGAGTCGCGGGACGCTCGAGATGAATATCGAGGGCCAGATCCCTGACCTTGACACAACCGTCCTCTGTTACTGCAACGCCGTGAACCGTGGAGCACTCTCGGCAGCGACGCTCAAGAGCATGGGATATCGCAACGCAAAATTTATCGATGGCGGCCTCAATGGCTATCGCAGTACCCACTCCTAGGCTCGCTCCACCAGTCATCGCTGCAAACGTTGTTCGGCTTGATCGTTCGAGCCCACTGCCGTTGTGGGCACAGTTGGAGACCGACCTACGGCGTCGGCTCGAAGACGGCGAGTTTGACGAAGGGTTCCCAACCGACTTGGTGCTCACCGAGGCCTATGCCGTAAGCCGCCATACCGTGCGAGAAGCGGTCAGGCAGCTCAACAAAGCAGGGGTGCTGCGGCGTGAACGAGGACGCGGCACGGTGGTGAATCGCTCTGAGTTCGAACAGTCTTTGGGAACGCTCTACAGCTTGTTTGATTCAGTAGAGGCGGCTGGCGCCGAACAGACAAGCGAGGTGCTAGCGCTTGAAATTGTGACCGACACGGTCGCCGCATCACATCTCGAAGTCCCGGAAGACACCAAACTGGTGTTGCTTGCTCGGCTCCGCAGCGCCGATGGAGAACCTCTGGCCGTTGATCGAGCGTGGTTGCCGTTGAGTATCGGCGAGCCTCTTTTAGATGTTGACTGGTCTCATACGGCACTTTATGACGAGTTGACGAAGTGTGATGCGCCGGTGCCGAATCAAGGGTGGGAACGGCTGACACCGGTCGTGCCGCCTGCCGCTGATCGAGCGTGCCTACAGCTGAGCGACAACGCGGCGGCATTCTTCCTCGAGCGCCTCGGTCGTCGCGATGGGGTGCCGGTCGAGTGGCGCACAACAACGATCCGTGGTGATCGTTATCGGTTCGTTGCGGATTGGTCTGCGACCAGTCGTTCCCAGCTGCGTCCCACTGCGCTCTGATCCACCGCTAGCCGCACGGGGATTTCAGCAGTTCTTTGCTGGCGGACAGCTCAGAGAAGTGACGTTTTCTTCCCCGTTCGAGCTCGGCATGACCAGCGTTCTTGCCGGCGTCGTCGACATGGTGATTCCCGCAGGTACTGCGTCATTGGTCGGCGTCGAGACGATCGCCGGAGTCGAGGCTGAGCACTACACCTTCACCATCGAGGGACTGGGAACCGGATCCGGCGCCCAGATCGACGCCAACGATGGCGATGTATGGGTGTCCGTCGACGGCGGTGATGGTAAGTGTGCGCCACTCAATCAGATTCTTGATCTGATCACTCAGCGTCGGTCCTTACGACGCCGGTGTCGCGCAGCTTCGTGATCTCGTCGTCGCTAAGGCCGAGTTCTGTCAGGACCTGGTGCGTGTGTTCGCCCAGTCGTGGTGATGGTGTCGATACACCAACAGGGGCGGTGCCGAAACTGAACGGCATGCCAATCGTTCGATAACCACCAAAATCAGGGTGGTCAAGGTCGACCACGTAATCGTTGGCGATCGCCTGGACTTCGCCAACAGCTTCGTCCGGCGTGTTGAAGCGGGCGCAGGGATAGCCGACCTCTTGAAGTGCTTCGAGCCACTCGGCGGTGGGTTTGGTCGCGAAGAGTGCTTCTGCGGCACCCACAACTCGATCGAAGTCGGGCGTTCCAGGTTGGGTGCTGAGTGGCAGTTGCTCAAGTCCAGTGAGCTCATGGAACCGAGCAATCAGTCCAGGGGAGAAGCCGGAGATCGAAATGAGTCCATCGGCGGTGCGATAGGGACGCACGTACACCCGGAACAAGAAGCCAGAGTTCACTCGGGTTTCATAGTGTGCTCGCTGCTCTACGAATCCGGTTCCGGCCTGACGGAGCAGGTCGAGTTCCTCTCTGAGCTGCTCAAGTCCTTCTGCATCCTGCTCGAACCGCTGGAACATCGGCGTGCCAAGTGAAAGCGCTGTTCCCAGGAGTGATGCATCGACGCGTTCGCCAACTCCGGTCCGATCCCGATGGCGCAACGCTGCGACCACGCCAACACATGCCATTGCGCCGCTGGAAAAATCAACGAACGCCGGTCGGGTGGGAAGCGGCACGCCGTCATTGGTGCGATTCATGCTGAAGCCGAGTCCGCTGAAGGCCTGGATGAGCATGTCGTAGCCGGGTTGGTCTGCTTCGGGCCCCTTCGGACCGTAGGCGGTGAACTCCAAGGACACGAGCGTTGGATTCAGATCGTGTATCCGGTCCCAGTGCAACCCAAACCGCTCCAGATCAGTGCGCTTGAAACCCATGAGCGCGACGTCGGCCCACTGCACAAGCCGGTCGACGACAGGACGGGAAGACTCTGCGGTGAGGTCGAGACAGATGGCACGCTTGCCCGGGTTGATCGTGGCATAGGCCCGGCTCTCGTGCCCAGTGAGTGGCGCCAGATGCCGCATTGCATCGCCGGTTGGCGGCTCGACCTTGACGACATCTGCGCCCATTCCTGCCAAGAGTCGTGCGCATTGCGGAACCGCAGCGTTCTGGGCGAACTCGACAACTTTCACACCCGCAAGAACGCCGTTCTCGGCGGGACTGAACTTAGGAGATGTCATTGTCGAACAGTAGTCCTACCTCTTGGTGGTGGTCACAAGTTTGGTTTGAGCGAAGTGTCGGGCGTGGACCTGGCTACTTGTCAACGCAGCATGTGGCTGGATGGGACCGACGATGGAGCCCTACATCGTGAACGAACGGTGGTCGTAGATGGCTGTCAGCCCTTGTCTGGTGCCAGTTCGCGGGTCCCGCGGAAGCGGGACCAGAGGCCCAGGGTAATTGCGATCGAGAGAGGCAGCGGCCAGGCTTGTTGGTCGGTGACGAAGATGATCGCTCACCAGGTCGCTGTTAGGGCCAGCCAGAGCCACGGTAGTGCGCTCCTGATCCGTTCTCGGTCGCTCGTCGTATCCAGCGAAGTGGATTCTGATCTCGAGGGTTCGCGTGACATTGCGTTTTCTTCCTTCTTGGGTGATTGGATTCTCTGCGCCGCCGGACAGGATCACCTCGGATGGCGGGTATCTCGCTCGGTGAAGTGTCAGCTGGTGGCAATGGCGTCGACGGTGGTGAGTAACACCCTTGAGAGCATCAGGTCGTCGGTGGGAGGCCCGCGCCGAAGTCCGTGCAGCCATCGCTACGTCTCACGATGTCTGCAGGCCAAGGGGGATCGGGTAGGGGCAAAGGGAAATGACTTCCGCGTTGACCGAGGTCAGATGCGCCAGGATTCCGTGGAAGTGGGACGGGTCACAGATTTTGCCGACCAGTTGCGTATTGCCGTCGGCGGTCTGGGTGAGCACAAAGTCGTCGATGAGTGGCCACAGGATCCGGGTGCCAGCTCGGCCCCGAAGCACGATTTCGTAGGTGGTTGGCTCGGACATGCTCCTATGTTGACGATCAAAGGCATGAGAGAGCCTCGTGCCGCTACCGATCTCACCCAGGTGAGATCGATCTGCGTGACGGTTGCGACAATCGTCGCCTGGTGTGTAGGTCCTAGGGTTGCTTCATGACGCAGCCGCCAGACATCAGCCTGGCGGCAACGAAGCTGCGCCCGCCAACACTGCCCGAATGCCTTGTTCAACGCTCTCATCTCGACGAGATGCTCGATGCGGGTATCAGCCCTCAGATGCGGCTAATACTGGCCAGCGCTCCCGCCGGCTCTGGTAAGTCCACGCTACTTGCGTCGTGGTTGGCAGGACGACCCGAGACTGTCGCGTGGTTGCAGCTCGAGCAGAGTGATGCTGACCCGGCTCGGTTCTGGATGTACTTCGTCGGAGTCCTCGTGCTGCAATCCCGGTACGCACCCAGAGCGCTCGGATACCTACTCATCGCCGCTGGCGCCGCGTACGTGACCGACACCGCGGCCAACACCCTGCTGGGGAACTACGCGGACTACGAAACCCTGTTCATCGTGATCGTCGCTGTCCCGTCGATCATCGCGGAAGGCTGAATGGGGCTCTGGCTGCTCCTTAGAGCAGGTAACGGCCGCAAAGAACGAACGATCGATCAACCGGTCGACGTACTCCCTAATCAAGAACTGGAATACTCATGAAAAAGAACGTGTACCGATCGCATCTTGTGAAACTGCTCGGTCCGCTCCTACTGATCGCCGTCATCGCCGCTGCATGCGGAGACGACACCGAGGACTCACCGGCAACCGTGATCGGACCGGGAAGTTCGTCGGCCGTGCAGACGATTGGCTCGAGCGTTCAAGGCCTGACGCAAATCGGTTTTCTCTTCGTTGGAGAGGATGGGATCTTGCGGCTCTGTGGAGCATTGGCCGAGTCAGATCCCCCACAGTGTGGTGATGAGATCGCCGTGCTCGAGAACCCAAACGATGTCGATCTGGGCGAGCTGGACGAGAGCGGCAATGTCCGCTGGTCCACCGATTGGGTCGCTGTCTACGGCACGATCACTGACGACGGCCCGACGATCATCGAGTCGGTCGGATAGTCCATGGACACCACAACATCGGACAGAACCGATCGCCAGGATTCACGCTAGCCAACCTCGGACCGGCACCGTTTGGATCATCAGTTCGATGGCAGAGCCGAGGACCTTGAACGAGGGCTCATCACGAAAAAACCTCATGTATCTGTCGAACAGCCCAGTGAGTTCATCGACGATTCAAAACTGGCGACGCTGGATCCCGTTCCTTTGGGGACGAATGGCGTGCTGATGGGTTTGATATAGACCACCATGAACCGGGCTTGTCATGCTGCGCTGACGGGTCATTCTGTGATGAGAATGGTGACCCGGCCGGCAGCGGTTCGGCTCAACCTGCAAAGCGTCCGAACCCACCTATGTGTCGTCTGGGGCGAAGTCTTCCCACCGAGGCTCGCGTTCAAGTGGGGAAGGAGTTGCCACGTCGTCGGCATGTGGTGGCGACGAGGGCCCGTCGTTGGTTGGATAGACGATGACTTTCGGGCGTGGCGGCTTCTTCTCTGGAAGCGCCGGTTCGTCCTCGGTGGGGCGCAGGACGGCGGCGGCGAGCGCGGTGGTGACAGGGACCGCGGCGATGAGGCCGATGGACCCGCAGAGGGTGCGCACGATCTCGACTCCGATTAGTTCGGAGTTTGCGATCATGACCAGCGATTGGTCCGACACAGCAAACAGCAGCAGCAGCGGCATGCTGGCGCCGGCGTAGGCCAGGAGAAGGGTGTTGACAGTGGAAGCGATGTGTTCGCGTCCAATACGAATACCCGATGCGATGAGTTCGGCGGAACTCAGATTGGGGTTGCGGCGGCGAAGCTCGGCAACGGTCGCGACCTGAGTCACGGTGACGTCGTCGAGTGCGCCGAGAGCCCCGATGACCGCACCACCGAGCAACAAGCCCGCGACATTGATGTTTTCCGACAAGAAAGGCAGGATCAAGGCTTCTTCGGTGGCCAGGCCGGTGAACTGTGCGATCTCAAACATGGCCCACGAGAGCCCGAATGTCAGTCCGAGCGCTGCCAAGGTGCCCGAGAGTGCAATGGTCGTGGTGGGCGTGAAGCCGTGGGTCAGGTACAGGCTGACGAAAGCGATCGCTGCGGCAGCAACGACCGAGACCAGCACTGGGTCGTTGCCGTCGAGCACCGACGGGCCCACAAATACGACGAGCACGACCAACGTTGACGCCATGGCGATGAGTGCGAGGAGTCCGCGGAGGCGACCGAAGCCGACGACGATGGCTGCGAAGAGTATGCCGAGCCACGCCAGAGATACGCGGCGGTCGCGGTCGGCGTAGAAATAGAAGTCGGTCGCGTCTTCGTAACCGACGATGATCTTGTCGCCGACCTCAACCCTGTCGGTGACGCGGTCCTGCAGCAGGTTGAACTCTGGCAACGATAGGACGTCGCCTTCGTCTGGCCCTTCAGTCAGCTCGAAGGAGATCACGCGACACAGTTGCGGCCGTTCGGGCGTGGAGTATGAGCAGCGCTGGTCGGTAACGTCGGTGACAACTGCGGACAGCCGGTCAGTGACCAGGCCCATCTCGTCGGCGTTCGATACAGCTGTCTCAAGATCTTCTTCGGAGGGCCACAGCGCAATGAGGCCGAGCACGGTGGCCACAGCGCAAACGGCGACAAGCACCAATACCGACCGAAGCATCGGGGTCCGAGGCCACTCGGACCAGCCTCCTCCACCGTGACTGTGACCGTGCGAATGACCGTGTGCGTGGTCGTGGCCTGGGGACTGCAAGCTGCTTGTGGCAGTGTCTTCGGGCGCTGGTTTGGCGGTGCTCATGGGCTAGTCGGCTCGGTCTCAGGGAAAGCACGGGCGTTCGCTGGTTGCCATGTCACGCGCATTCGGCGCAGATCCCAAGGATGTCCAGGCGGTGGCCGTTGATCTGGAACCCCCGGTCGACGAGGACCTTGTCCAAGCCGCTGTCGAGGCTCTGTTCGATGCTTGCCGGCACGACGAAGTCGTCGACTGAACCGCACTGGGTGCAGATCAGGTGGTGATGATGGCCGATGAGCTCTTCGGCCAACTCGTAGCGGGCGCGATCGTCGGCGCCCGCAACCTTCTGCACCACGCCGACGGCTTCGAGGTCCACCATGTTTCGATACATCGAACTCTGCGTCAACGTGGCACCACGGTCGAGTAGGTCAGGAATCGTGGCGGGGCGGCCGTATCCGTGCAGAAGCAGGACGAGCTCGCGCCGCCCCTTCGTGTACATCTGCTCGGCGTCGCGCAGGCGGCGTCCAGCAAACTCATGCACTGCCTCGGTTTGGGCTTCCGACTCGGGGCTCATTGAAAGAATGCTAGTACTGGAGAATCAGGAACAGGAGTCATTCCGAAATTGATAGGAATAAGAACTATTCCTGATATGGTCGCCAACCGTGATCACAAGTAAACAGCTTCCCTCAGACTCAGGTTCCGCCACCCGCAGACGGACCCTCGCCTTAATGGTGGCTTCGCTCGTGCTGGTCGTAGCGAGTTGCGGCGGCAACAGCGGTAGTGGGGATGTTGCAGTTGAGCGGGGTGAGGCGTCGGAGCAGCGAGACGTCGTTGCTGCGTTCTATCCGCTTGTGTTCGTGGCCGAGCAGGTAGGTGGCGAACATGTCACGGTCAGAGACCTCACGCCGCCGGGTGCCGATTCACACGACCTCGAGCTCTCGCCGCGCGACGTTGTGATGCTGCAAGAAGCAGATCTGATCGTGTACCTGGCCGGTTTCGCTGCCGCCCTCGACCAGGCGATTCAACCACTCGCTTCTGAGCAGGTGTTTGATGTGGCGTCGTCTGCCCGCCTCAACCACGAAGAGGGTCATGACGAAGAGGGTCATGACGAAGAGGGTCATGACGAAGAGGGTCATGACGAAGAGGGTCATGACGAAGAGCATCATGACGAAGAGGGTCATGACGAAGAGGGTCATGACGAAGAGCATCACGAGCATGGTGGCATCGATCCGCACTTTTGGCTCGACCCGATGCGACTTGCCGATGTTGCTGACGCAACGGCGGTTCGCTTTGCCGAACTTGATCCAGATAATGCCGAGTCGTTCCAGCAGAATGCGGCTTCGTTGCGTGTGCAACTTGAGGATCTCGACGACGACTTCCAGCAGGGGCTGGCCGACTGTGCCCGAGTCGATTTGGTCACGGCCCACCGCTCGTTTGGTTATCTGGCCAACCGTTATGGACTGAACCAGGTTGGCATAGCGGGATTGTCGCCAGATCAGGAACCCTCGGCAGGGCGGCTCGCCGTTGTGGCAGATTTCGTGCAAGACAATCAGGTGGGCGTGATCTACTACGAAAGCCTGGTCGATCCTGGCGTGGCGCAGGCGGTCGCCAACGAAACCGGCGCGGCGACCGACGTGCTCGATCCGCTCGAAACCTTGAGCGAAACGGCGGACGGCGACGATTACTTCCAGGTGATGCGATCGAACCTGGCAGCTCTGCGTAGCGGTTTGGAATGTGCATGAGCCCTCCGGTTCTTCGACTGGTCGATGCCGGCTTCGGTTACCGCAGCGTCGTAGCAGCCCGCGCCGACCTTCGAGCCGACGCGGGCGAAGTTATCGCGCTGATCGGATCCAACGGTTCGGGCAAATCGACGCTGATAAAGGGAGCGCTCGGTCTGATTGATTGTTATGGCGGTGAGGTTGAGTGGTTCGGCAAACCCTTTGACCGACTCGAGCGTCGATCGATTGTCGGCTACGTACCGCAGCGCCAGCCAGCGACCTCACCTATCCCATCGACGGTCGAGGAACTGGTGCGCACCGGTCGCCTGGTCCGCGGCGGAATACCGGGCCGTTATCGTTTATCAGACCGGCGTGCTGTCGCCGAAGCGATCTGTGCGGTCGGGCTTGAGAGTGAGCACCAAACGCTGGTGCGGGAACTGTCGGGGGGTCAGCAGCGCCGCGCCCTGGTGGCGCGAGCGCTTGCAGGTCAACCGACCGTCCTGGTTCTCGATGAACCCTTCTCCGGTGTCGACAGCCAGAGCCAAGAAGCGCTGACTGTCGTATTTCGCGACTTGGCAGATCGTGGAGTCACCCTGTTGATCGTGCTGCACGAACTCGGCCCGCTGGCGGGGGTCGTGACTCGGGTGGTTCACCTGGTGAGGGGAGTCGTCGTCTTCGACGGCGAACCAGCGCAGCGTCCCACGGCGCTGGCGGGGTTGGGGGACCACGACCCCCACTGCGGTCAGACCGACAAGCACGTTCCCCGAACGTTCGGACTGGTTCCCCGGTGACTGCTGCGCTCGAATTCCTTGACTATGGCTTCATGCGTCGCGCTGTGGTCGCTGCGCTGCTCGTTGGGGTCAGTGCGCCAGCTGTTGGGGTCTTCCTGGTTCAGCGACGACTGGCTCTGATCGGCGATGGGCTAGGGCATGTGGCCGTCACGGGTGTCGGACTTGGCCTGGTACTCGACCGGGCACCCGTGATCGTCGCTCTCGTCACTGCCGTAGTGGGAGCAGTCGTACTCGAACTCATTCGTGCTCGCCGCACAGAGATCGCAGATATTGCGCTGGCCATGCTGTTCTATGGCGGCATTGCTGGTGGTGTGGTTCTTGTCAGCCGGGCTCCGGCAGGCGGGCGCTCGCTCAATCAGTATTTGTTTGGCAGCATTACCTCGACCACCAACGCAGACCTGATCACGTTCGGTGTTCTTGCCGCAGTTGTGGTGGCGGTTACCGCCGCCGTCGGGCCGGCGTTCTTCGCCGTCGGTGACGACGAGGACTTCGCTGCCGTCAGCGGACTGCCGGTGCTTGCTCTCAACCTGACCCTGGCAGTGTTCACTGCTTTCACTGTGGTGATCGCCATGCGTGTCGTCGGTGTCCTGTTGGTCAGCGCTCTCATGGTCATACCTGTTGCGACAGCTCAACTTCTCGCCCGCAGTTTCCGGTCCACCTATCTGTTGGGGATGGTTCTCGGTGCGGCCGTGTCGCTTTCGGGCGTCGCAGCGTCCTATTACGCGGACACCCCTTCTGGCGCCACAATCGTTCTGGTGGCCGTGGGTGTATTCGCAGTGACCTCGCTTGGTGTCGGTGTGCGAAGCCAGATCGGCTGAAGATAGGAAACAGTGCGGAACGGCTGTGAAGGATCTGACTGGCGCCCACGGCCGGAATTGAACCCGGTGGCCCGTATCTAGCAGCGGCCGTCTAACCGCGGAATACTTCGGATGGGGAAGATCGGGCGCGAGCATTGCCGTCGACTTCGCGGGACGCACCGCTGCGAGCACTTGGTCGTGGACGAGATAGTCGCCGCTGTGGGGCGAACCTGTGGTGCCGCCACTTCGTGGAGGTCGCTCCACCGGTGGCGCATCCTTCATGCACACCGTGACATCCCTGCTTCTGTCAGAAACGGATGACCTTGAAGGCTCGGCCGAATACGCGCGCATCTGTCGTGGTTGGGCCAGTCGTAAACGGCACTGGAGCCATAATCCTCATGGTCGTCGACGTGCTCGCCGAAGAAGTGTCCGCCGATTCCGCTGACCTGTTGACACCCGCCGAGCCACTGACCCACGAACTGGTTGATGTCGAGCAGCTGAGCTTCACCGATGAGACCCGCTGGTGGCAGTACCTGGAGCCCGAGGTCAACGACGCTATCTACTACGTCAACAACCTGGAATATGTCGCCTCGCCCATGGCGAATCTTGACTCGAATTTTCTCGACATCACCCCCGAGTGGCTGGCAGGCCTCGTGGGCTTCACTGCCAACGGCCGCCAGGACGGGCTGATGCGCTCGGCTGTCAAGCAGCTCTTCGTGGGCGAGGGTGATCCTTTTGTTCGCATGCGCCTTGGCAATGAGACGCCGGCCACCTTCCACCACTTCGAGATCACGGACCCCGACGGACTCGAAGCGTCGCTCAACCTCCCACCTGGGCGAGAGCTGGCCCCGATCGCGCTGTTCGACGGCGGCGGGGCGGCGCACTATCTCACCTTGTCGGTCTTCCAAGCCGGGTCCCCGGCCGGGGGGATGCGAGCCCAGTGGACGGTGTACACCGACGATGGCTCCGGGCGGCCGCCACACATGTTGGTCATCGAGACGATGACCGAGCAGGTCGACTTCGATCCGGCAACCATCCTGAACCTGCCGAGCGGCGTGCAGCACAGTGTCGACGGCGGCGCCATTACGACGACGTTGTCCTCGCCGACGATCCGCTTCCAGGCCTCGTTCGAGACGGCAGTGGCCAGCGAGCAGGTGCTCTCGCTCGACTGGATCGAAGCCGGCGACCGCGTCTGTTCTCGCAATGGTGTCTGCGACCTGCACTACTACGATGCTGAGACACTTGACGTGCCGGTGGACCGAGTGCCCGAGGTTGCTATCGCCGAGTTCACGCCGCCGTGGACGTCGTTTGTCGAGGCAACTCCGAGCATTGTTTTTACCGTGACAATGCGCAGGAGTATGCCGTCAGATCGATGCGGTGGTCGATCTGGGAACCTTCGGAACTGCCGACGGTGCGTCAACCTTTGACGCGACCAGAATCGAAGGCTAACGATCACAGCTGACTGCCCATGAACACACCTGGTTGTTCTGACGAGTCCACATCCAGTGTCGCCGCAGGCTGGCACGTTCGTGAATATTTGGGGTTGTCGAGCAGTCGCTCGATTTCGACCAGCGATGTGCATGGGCTTGAGATCTCGCTTCGGCTCTGCGGCACGTCCTAGCTACTGCCTGAGAAGTGCTCGGCTGCTGCGTGAGTCCGGCCTTGTGTAATGGCGGCGCTAGGGGCCATGCGAGATACTGGTGTGTAACGCATGGTTAGCAGTCAGTCTGGGGAGGGCAACGTGCAGGCGTATCAACCAAAAACCATTGGTGACTTACCTCGTCGGGCCGCTCGATTGTGGCCGGATCACGAGGCGCTGGTGTTTGGCGCCCGGCGTTGGACACACGCTGCCTTCGCCGACGAGGTCGATCGTGTTGCAAAAGGCTTGATCGCGATCGGTGTCGAGTCGGGCGACAAGGTCGCCGTGTGGATGACGAATCGGCCCGAGTGGCTGTTCTTGATGTATGCAATTCCCGCAATCGGGGCCGTGACCGTGCCGCTCAATACCCGCTACCGCTCCGAAGATGTGCAGTACACCGTCGACCAATCCGACAGCTCGACGATTATCTTCTGCGATCGCTCCGGCCCCGTCGATTACGCCGCGATGATCAACGAAGTTGCTGACCTCTGGCCCAAGATCACGCGCAAGATTGTGCTCGGCGGCGACACCAGTACGGGGTCCACATCATGGGCGACCATGCTCGCCGCTGGCGCTGCAGTAACCGACGAGACACTCGCCGAGCGAGCCGGCGCGGTCCATGCCAGCGACCCGGCGATTATCATCTACACGTCGGGTACGACGAGCCTTCCCAAGGGCGCCGTGCACAACCATGCAGTCATCCGCAATGTCGCCGAGCGGGCGCAGATGCACGGCGTTACCTCGGCCGACGTGCACGCTGGGTATCTGCCGCTGTTTCATGCGTTTGGCTTCACCGAAGTAGCGCTCTTTGGGGTACTTACGGGAAGCAAGATCGTGCTCTTCGAGACGTTCGACGCGAATGAGATCCTCGACGCAGCTGTCGTCGAAGGCATCACGCTTCTGCATGGTTTCGATACCCACTGGGGCGACTTCCTCCGAGCGAACAGCAGTAACCCCCGAGACCTGAAACTGCGAATGGGCACGCTGGCGTGCGGGCAAGAGTCCAGCATTCCTGTCGCCCGTCAAGTGCAGGCTGAGCTCATCACCACGGTGTCTGGTTGGGGTATGAGCGAAGTGTGGACTGCGTGTGTGGTCGGCCATGCGACGAATACTGTCGAGCAACGGACCGAGGCATCCGGTTATCCAATGACCGACGTCGAGCTCAAGATTGTTGATCCTGACACAGGCGACGAGGTTGCGGCCGGCGAGCCCGGCGAGCTCCTCTGTCGCAGCTACACCACGATGCTTGGGTACTACAACAAACCCGAGGCCACCGCTGAAACAATCGACGCCGACGGGTGGCTGCATTCGGGCGATCTCGCCAGGATGCGTCCTGATGGGCATGTGGTGTTCATTGGCCGTCTCAAAGACATGCTCAAAGTCGGCGGCGAGAACGTCGCACCCGCCGAGATGGAAGGTCGGCTACGCGAGTTGCCAGGTGTGAATGACGCCGCGGTTGTTGGCCTTGCCGATGAACGGCTGGGCGAGGTGCCCGTGGCCTATGTGCTGCGCGATCCATCGGTCACCCTCGATACCGACGAACTACTCGAGCATCTGAAAGGCAAGGTTGCCAGCTTCAAACTCCCGCGCCACATCAAGGTTGTCGACGAGCTCCCCCTGACTGCTACTGGCAAGATCCGCAAGGTCGAACTCCGCGACCACGCCGAGCGCGATTTCTCTTGAGCTAGCCAGCGCCGCCGGTCAGGTGCTGCTGACCTGATACGCGCAGACGTGAGCGCCAGCGGTCTTGTGGGTGATGCGCTCGATGGTGGCTTCGGGAAGAAGCTCACGTAGGTAGTCGAGTTCCGTCGCGCAGGCTTGGCCGTAGCGGCTGGCAACGGCCCACATGGCGCAGCTGTGCAGGTTGATTCGAAAGTGGGTCGTGTCGATCTGGTCGAAATCGGCGAGATAGCCCTCGGCATCAAGTTCGGCAGTCAGCACCGCGACCTTCTCGCCGAGAGTCTTGCCGGCGAGCTTGTCGGCCGTCTCGGCGACGCGCCGTTGGCGTCTGCGTTCGAAGACGCGGGTGACGAGTCCAGAGTCTTCCTCTTCCATATGGGAGAGCAGCTCGATCGACAGATTGCTTGTGTCCTTGACAAACATCGCCTCGGTCAGCTCGGTGGTGTGGAACCGATCGGCGGGTCGTCCGGGCTGACCGCGTTGTTGCTCGGCATCGATATAGCCAGCCGATCGGAGTGCGCTGAGGTGTTGGCGAACCGCGCTGGCGGAGATTTCGAGTGTTTTGGCGAGGTCGTCTGCGGTGGCCTCGCCCAGCCGCTTGAGGACCACCAGGACGCGTCGTTGTACTGGCGAGATTTGTCCAGTCGACGGGTGCATGTTGGCACGGTAGTCGAGGTCACAGAACTTTCGCAGTTACGCAAGATTAAACTTGTGTAACTTCTGTTACTGTGACAACCCGACCAAGGTTCGGCTCACTAAACCTGACGGAATCTGGGCTCGATTCGGGCCTGACACGATTGTTACGAGCGCAACCGCCCCGTGTCGACCGCCCCGACGCACCCAGGCTGCAAAACGAAAGGACTAACTCCATGAAAGTATGGATCGACCAAGACCTCTGCACCGGCGATGGCCTCTGCGAGGAGATCGCACCCGAGGTGTTCTTCGGAATGGACGACGGCCTCTTCTACGTCAAGGAGTCGGTCGAAAACTTCGGTGCCGAGAAGCTCTTCGACGGAACTGCCAACCCGGCCGGAGCAGCCGGTATGGCTCGCATCCCCGAGGGCGGACTCGAAAGCGTCATCGAATCAGCCGAAGAATGCCCAGGCGAGTGCATCTTCATCGAGATCGAATAAATCTATGTCGCCCGAGACACCTGCTCCACAGCCAGTCGCACTGAGCTCGAAGCCGACTGCGTCAGCGCCTGCATCTTCGGGGAACAAGCTGCCAGGGATACGCGACATCATCGCGGTCGCCAGCGGCAAAGGCGGGGTCGGGAAATCAACCGTTGCCGTGAACCTTGCCATAGCGCTCTCTCAGAGTGGCAGCCGGGTTGGTCTGGTCGACGCGGACATCCTCGGCCCGAGCATCCCGGGCATGCTCGGCCTGCCCGTTGACCAACCGCCCTCGGCCACAGCCGATGGCCGCATGATTCCCCCCGAGCGTTATGGCATCAAGGCAGCCTCGATGGGCCTGCTGCGAAACGACGACAACCCGGCCATCATGCGCGGCCCCATGGTCTCCAAGTATCTCCAGATGTTGGTGGCTCAGGTCGGCTGGGGAGAGCTCGATTATTTGATCCTCGACCTGCCCCCAGGGACCGGTGACACCCAACTGACGCTTGCCCAAAGCTTGCGCCTGTCCGGCGTGGTCATTGTCACCACGCCGCAAGATGTCAGTCTGAAGATCGCTCGACGTGGCCTGCGAATGTTCGAAACCGTCAACGTGCCCATCATCGGCATCATCGAGAACATGAGCACCTTCACCTGCCCTCACTGCAACACCGACACCGACGTGTTCGGTCAGGGCGGAGGCAAATACATGAGCGCCGACCTCGACGTCGCGTTCTTGGGTGCCATCCCACTCGACGCCGACATAGTTCTTGGCGGTGACGGCGGCCGACCTATCGTGATCGAACGTCCAGAGTCCGTTGCTGCGGCAACCTACCGCACCCTTGCCGACACGATCGATACGCAACTCCAAGGGCTTACCACCGCAGTGCTGGGCTCGTTTTTGTGGACCTGGGACACCAACAACGACGCACCGGTTTGGTCAGTGGTCGCGGCCCGACCCGACGGCTCACCGACGACGCCGGTTGGACTGGCTCAACGTGACCGAACGACACTGTCCGTGCTGTGGGAAGACGGCCGTCAAGACGACCTCGACGTTCGCGACCTGCGCCTGGCCTGTCGCTGCGCGGCATGCGTCGAGGAAATGAGCGGTCGCGCACTGCTCGACCCCGCCACCATCGCCGTCGACGTCGCACCACGTTCGATCACCAGCGTCGGCAACTACGCCATCAATGTTGCGTGGAGCGATGGCCATAGCACCGGTATCTACGCGTTCGACAGCCTTCGTGCCATGGCAGAGCGAAACGATGTCAAGAGGGTCCAAGATGTCTGAAGTACCCCTCGACTCGGACATCCGAATTCGTGCCGAGACGTCGGTCGTTGATCCAGACACATGCAAGTTCATCGTCGACCGGGTCGTACATCCGGGCGGTCCGTTCGCGTTCGACCGCCGTCGGGCCACAGACGACTTCACTCTTCCTTCTCGCCTGCTCACGCTCGAGGCAATCTCGGCCGTCGTCATTGCCGACACCACGGTCTCGGTTACCAAAGAACGCTCGGCGTCGTGGGAAGGTCTTCGATCCCAGATCGGCGCCGAGATCCGAGCCCACCTCGAAATCGGAAGGCCCGCAATTGTGGAGCCGCACCACTCAGGCCGCGATGACCAACAGGTCCGCGCTGCGATCGAACAGCTCGTCGATCGCGAAGTGAATCCAACGATCGCGGCCCACGGGGGCAGGATCTCTGTCGTTGCGGTGACGAACGGCGTATTGTCCATCGCTATGAGCGGAGGTTGCCAAGGGTGCGCTTCGTCCACGGCCACGCTTCGTGACGGCTTCGAAACAATGGCCCGTCGCGCAGCCCCCGAACTCACCAAAATCGTCGAC
>Ga0206130_10002621_pt1 | contig 24707 bp, 14 predicted proteins | sample Helgoland_Spring_9_FD_148637 | JGI IMG/M metagenome (GOLD analysis project Ga0206130, IMG submission 148637) | Pelagic subsurface seawater microbial communities from Kabeltonne, Helgoland, North Sea - Helgoland_Spring_Bloom_20160512_1 | ecosystem: Environmental > Aquatic > Marine > Epipelagic ...
GAAAAAATCCTACGCTTTTAAAGTTATTAAGGAAACATAAAATCAATACAAATGAAATATGGAATAAGATCCTTGCTGATGGTGGTAGCGTTCAAGATATTGCTGAGCTTGATGATATCACTATGGGCCACGACATACCAGCAAAAGAGGTATTTAAGACTTTTAAGGAGATTAACCAATTGGAATTAGTTAATCAAGCTGGACTACGTCAGCAGTACATAGATCAATCAGTTAGTTTGAATTTAGCTTTTCCTAGTGAAGCAACACCTAAGTGGCTTAATAAAGTACACTTTGATGCTTGGAAAAACGGAGTTAAGACTCTATATTATACGAGAACAGAGAGTGTTCTACGTGGAGATATTGCACAGCAAGCGATGAGTGAAGATTGTCTTGCGTGTGATGGATAAAAGTTATAACTATTTATATAGTATAATAACTTTTGGTTAGTTAGTTAGTTAGTTAAAAATTGGGGCGTCAGAAATGGCACCCCTTTTTTTTATTTTTCTTTGCAACTACCTTTAGCACCTTTCTTTGTGCCTGGTACACGCTTATAGCCGGACCAACACTTTGCAGGAGTCTTAATAAGATCCTCTTTTTGGCCAGGATCCACTGCTTCATTTATAGGATCATACCCCTTTTCTACAGTTCTTTTTTTAACAGGTGCATCTTCTGAACCTATTCTGTAACCATTGTTTCCTTTAACACCTAAGCCCTGAGGGCCCATTCCTTTTGTTCTCATATGCTATACATGTTTTAATATACCCACATTACATTGGGTGATTTGTTTTTATCTATATCTACGTGAATAAACGTACCAGCCACGCCTAATCTATTAAATCCTACTTCTCTTAATATACCTTCTAACTTAAATCTATCTACAGAGTTTGCGCAAGCAATATCCGCAGCTAATCCTTTAAGATGGGAAGACGAAGGTTTCCCACCTACTTTTTTATTGTGCTCCACAGTTCTGTAGCCTGAGTTTATTTTTATAGGTTTGCCAAACTTTTTACGAGCAATATCAAGCATGCTTAAAAGCTCTTCACTCATTTTGCCACCACTACCTTTCTCGTCAGGCGAATCAAATTCTTCTAACTTAAAATACCTCATTACTCCTCCTCTTTAACCCTTGACCACTTGGTTATAGTATAACCTATAGTCACTACTAATAATATTATTTTCAACCAATCTTCTATTTGAGTAAAAGTAGTTACGCCTAATGTACCACCATTCATAGCGTATAATTTTATATCTGATATATTCATTTTTTATTTTTAAATGTTAATTTATCTTAATTTTCTTTTTTTAAGTTTTCTGCCTCCTACTTTTTTAATTTTCTTTGATTTTTTTGGTTTCTTACTAGTCTCCTGCATACCCAAATTCCATTCATTCCAACCCGCTAGCAAAGCAATTCTTTGCCATTCTTCTACATTTTCTCCTAAAGCAGCATCTATATTATTTACTTTCTTAATCAATCTATCTAATGGCAAGTTAGTAGCTGCGGATATAACTTGACCGCCAGCTAAGTAAGCTGGGTTATCTAAACTAAAACCTTTTTCCATCATTTCATCTTTATTCCATTGGTAAGCTCTAGAAGCATTCTGAATCTGTGAAACTTTAGCTGATAAAGGTGGTGATACTTTTAACAAGTCAGAAACTAAGACTCTTTCTATGTTTGGTCGTTTTTTATCAAGCTCGGTATTTAACTTTATAGCTGTATTCTTTAAAACACTAGCTATAGCGCCTACGTAACCAGAGCCTCTCATAACAGAATCTGCCATACCATTTAAGGTTTTGTAAGAATCTTGTTTTTGTTTTTCAGACATTTCATCATCTTCATCAAAAGCTATAGCAAATAAAGCATTTTGAAGGGCGTTAAATATTAAGTTTTGAACAGCTCCGTAGTATAGTATCTTTGATATGTTTTCTTTTTTACTACCTCTGCCATCTTTAAGATCCATATAAGCTTTTTTCATTATACGGTTGTATTGCATAGGTGTATTTGCAAAAGCTAAAACAACTCTACCTAAATCGCTAGATTGTTGAGCTGATATTCTATCAGGTCTAGATGATTGTTGGTTTTCTTCCGATGTTTCTCTCCAGTCTTTAAGAGCTTGCTTCTCTGCGGCAACCTCGTTCATACCTTCTTTTACGTATTTTTTTATTCTATTTCTATAATACGTAGAACCTCCAGACGCTATAGCAAAACTATCAGCAACTTGTGTTGGTGTAAAACCAAATTCAAGAAGCTTATTTACAACACCTCTTACACCTCCTTTTTTAGCCATATCAGCAATATCGGCTTCGTTTACATTCATACGTAAACCGCTTCTTCTTTCTTTTAAGAAATCAGAGTTCATTAACGTAGAAAAATCTTTCCAATACTGTTTCTGGTTAGCAAAAGCTTTTCCAGCTGCAAATATGTTGTTGTCTTTAAAGTTTAAGTAATTAAAAGAAGATAGCGTTTGTAGAACTGCTGATCTTGTGTTAAAGAACATAGTTACACCAATACTACCAGTTAACCAGTCAACCAATTTACCTGAAAACTTATCAGCGTTATTACCTCTGTTTCTACCAGTTTCCATACGTTTTAATATACCTTCCATAGAAGATCTATAATTTTTACCAAACGCAGCTTCTAATTTATTTAAGTTTTGCTCAGAAAATATTTCACTAACGTTTTGTTTCCAAGGTTCTAAATATTTAGCTCTTTTAGTGGTGTTTAATGTTTGTAGTAAATCCGTAGTGATTGTTCCAGTAACCCAGCCTTCTCCTGGTTTTGCGTACTGATCACCTTTTAATATGTTTACTAATTGCTCTGAAAAAGAACTTAACTCTGGAGACTTTTCTACAAACTCATTAAGTGATTTTAAATCTGCTTTACTTAAACCAGGCACTTCCATACCCTGCTTACTCCACACGCTAACTCTAACAGCTTGCTCTTGAGTGAAAGGTTCTCCAGGTAATTTTTTTCTTAAATTTTTAGGTACAGAGCTTATTTGTTTTTTTAATGCGTTAAAATCGTTTAACATAGCTATTCTATCTCTAGATATATTATTCATAGCTCTAGCGTAAGGATCTAGCATTGTTTCTTTGTAAAACTTCATTTGAGCTTCACCTTTTTTACCTTTAGCTAAAGTTGTGTATAGCAAACCTGTAAAATCATTAGCAGAATAAGGAACAAAAAAGTTTAATTTACCTTTTCCTTTTCCAGCAACCTCACTTTTAACTCTAGCGTATTTCTTTTGAGCTCCAATACCTGTTTTAAACTCTAAGTATTCGTTAAATGTTTTACTTAGATCTATGTCTTTAGAAGCTTTAGCTTGTTGCACTTTAGACTTTACATCTATTTGACTTAATATATCTTTTACAGCTTTAACGTTTTTAATAGCGTCATCTGCAAAGTAAAAATCATTGTAACCTTCACCTGCTTTATCTAAAACCCATTTAGCTTTAGCTTTAGCAGTACCATCACCTAAACCAGTTATGTTTTTAAGCGGTATATCTATGCCAGATTCTTTCATAAACCTCTGTATCTCAGCAGCAGATTCAGGTGGTCTAGCAGTTAGTATAAATACATCTTCAGTTCCTCTGGCTGTAGCTATTTTTTCAGCTACACTAAATAAAGGCCCTTTTTCTCCGTCTATAACTTTACTAAATTCTTTAAAATCAAACTTAGCTCCTTGACTCTCTAAAAGATCAGCTTGCTTAGCAAACTCAGAAGCATTTATTTTACCAACTTTATTTCTTGTTATACCTGAGTAGACTTTCTGTAAAAATCTTTCAGGCAACGCTTCTCCAAAGCCGATGTCTGTAGTTTCTATTTCGTATAGTCTATCTCCAAACTCTTCTCTATATCTACTAGCACTTTCTTGAACTTGCTCCCACGTTTTTCTAACAACAAAATCAGGTAAAGATCTTTCTACTCTAGCTTGATTTCTTGATATAGCGGTTTCAAGAGGTGTGTTTGCTACAACCATATGAACTTCAAAACCCGCGTCTTCAAGTTGCTTAACTTTCTTCATGGTAGCATTGTAAGAAGCGCCAGTACCATCAATTACCATACCATCTCCGTTTTTAGCATACTTATCAAACTTAGCAACAGCTGCTTTTCTAGCTGCCGCACCAAGTTTAGATCTTGTAGATCTTTGTTCTTTAGTATACTCACCCTCTCTAGCTGGTAATCCAGCTTCTTCTTTCATAGCTTCAAGAGCTATATCTTGATTTACTACTTTAAAACCTCTTCTACCTAACTGTAAACCTTTGCCTATGTTTGTTTTACCAGCTCCAGGTCCACCAACCATAAATATAGCTTTATATTTGTTAACGCCTTGTGAAAAGCCGCCTTCTACGTTTGGTGCAGTGTAATTTACTTTACTATTAGATCTAGCTAATGTGTCATCGAAATCAAATACTCTGATCTTTTTAACAGGAGCTTTTACGTCGTTACCTGCTTTTAAAGCTTTATCTAAAGACTTTAAATTTTCTATGCTTTCTTGAACACTTTTAGGTTTTTCAAAAAACTCTTTTGAAGCTTTTGTAGATGTATTTTGCTCTAAAGCAGATTGAGCATCTTTATAAGCTTGCTCGAAACCAGCTCCTTTTTTAACTGTTGTGTATGATCCATCAGCTTGTTTCTCGTAAAGAGTAAGCTCTGCTATGTTTCTGCCGTAGTGGCTAAAGTTGTAATATCTTTTCCAAGTGTTTTCAATACCGCCTAAAGGTATGGAGCTTTGATATTTTTCATTAACTATGTTATCCATAGTCTCTGGTATAATGCTAGCGTTATATTTATCTAGTATTTTTCTAAACTCTGATCTAGATATTTTGCCGTTTACATAATCAACAGCGTAAACCTTCATTACGTTAGCCGGTGGATTGTGCTCATATCTATATTCTTTTGGGTTTAAATTGCCTTTTTGTAAAGCAAAACTGTTTAGATTAGCCGCAGCTCTTAGAAAGTTTTCCATAGTAGCTGTTGAGTTAGACAAAAACATGCCAACATCATTTTTATTACCTTCTTTAACAGCGTCTAGAAAATCTAAAAATAAATCTTTATTCTTGTTAGCATATTCTGAAGATTTTTCTAAAGTTTCTTTAGATATACCGCCAGTTTCTTTTATTTCTTTAAGAGCTTTTGTAGTAGCGTCTGCACTTTGAGGGGCTCTATCTACACTTAATCTCTCACCGTTGTGTTCTAAGTATTGAAACTTTTTTGTAGGTCCAGTTCTAACTATTTTTAAAGACTCTGAATTTTTTAAATAAGGCTCAACCAACACTCCTAAAAACTCTTCAGGTGTACCAAACAAACCTTGTCTTTTTCCGCCGCCTTTACCGGTTGTTTCTAAAACCCATCCAGCATCTGTTTTAACCCACTTATTTAAACCACTACCTGTTTTAGCATTGCTAACCATATGCTTTATAGTAAACGCAGCTAAGTCTATTAAATCTTGCTCTGATTTTTTACCAGCTTTTTCGTAGATAGTTTTATATCTATCAACAACAGAGTATACTTGTTCTGGACTGTCGAAGTTTAAAGACTTAGACGCTAGGTCAAGCATAGATTTTAAGTTTTCATTAGCTCTTTGCTCTGAAACTTGCTCGTATAAAAACTTTTGAATAGACTTTGGTTCAGTCCCTTTAGTTAAAGCTCTACTAGCTCTATCGTACTCGCCAGTCATCCACTCAATAGACTTTATTAGATCGTTTTTAGTTTTTAAAGGCTTGCCATTCTTGCTGGTTAAAAAAGTTTTATCAAAGGAAGAGTTAAAAGCTTTCTCAACACTCATACCAGATGATAGGGCGTTGTAAAAATCAGATTCACCTTCCTCATACATTTTTATGTCTTTTAGGTCCTTTAAGAAGCTGGGCTTAAACTTAGCTATATTTTCTTTAATATCTTTACTAGCCATACGCTTAGACTTGCCAGCCGCAATATCAGCTATTATTTGATCCGTGCCTTTAGCTGTCTTAATTCCAGATTCTTCAATCTTAGACCTTATAACTTTATTTGTAACATTATCTACATAAAGCTTTGTTAAACCCTGTAAGAGTGTCCCAAACTTAGTTCTATTAGCTGCCTTCATAGGTATACTAAGCTCACCAGCTGGTGTAATACCTATATCTTGCTGTAATTTTCTTAATGTCTCTATTGATGGCTTTCTAAACTCAGGCTTTAATCTCCAAACTTGAGTTTGAGATGTTTTACCTAAGCTTCTGCCTTTAGGTGAAGATATGCCAGGTATTTTAGTGTCAACCTTGTCATACATTATTTTAAGCATCTTATTGCTTAAACCAGTTGCGTAACCTTTTGCGTCTGGTGAAACGTCAATAATTTTTTCTTGGCCTTCTAAAGTTTTAAGCGTAGTTTCTGGACCAGCAACATTATACTCTGGCACTGTCTCCATAAACCTCTTAAACTCTTGCACATTTCTAAAGAGTCCTTGCATTCTAGAAACCTCAGCTGCTCCACCGCCTTTACCGTAGTTTAAAGTAGATTTGCCAGTAGCTCTATCGTAAGGCACGTCTAATAGTGCCTCAGCTACTTTTGGAGAGTATTCACTAGCGGCTGTTTTATATGTCAATGTAGATATGGTTTCAGGTTTTACATCTACAGATTCTTCTATTAGCTCGCGCTTGATCTTCACCGGTGTGAAATCTCTAACATCAATAAGGTCTTTTGCTTCAGCTTCCTCCTTAACTCTTCTTTCGGCTAAAGCCTCAGGAGATGCTTGATCAACTAAATCCCTAGCAAACTCAGTGTCAGTACTTGTAGTTTTTAGTTCTCTACTGTACTCTTCTACTATTTTAGGACCAATTCTTAATCCTAAAGGTTTTTCCATGTAAGTACTAAGCTCTCTTTTCTGTTTAGTTACTGGATTTATCTCTGTGTAGTTTTTAGTTATACTTCCAAGCTGATCCAAAACTCTACCTGCTATTTCAGGATTATTTTTAACAGCGCTAACAGGTACACCTTTTTTAGCCGCCCACCTACTTACAGCTTCTACGCCTATACTGACAAATTGACTTTTTAAAGTGGTCAACTCTTTAGATGTCATACCCTCCTTGTTAGTCTGGTATTTTTTAATTAAATCGGTTGCTGACGCTTCTAGGTCTTTAGATGCTTTTGCTTTTTCAGCTCTTTCAGATGTCACTTCAACACCTTCAATATCATAAAGCTTATTACCATCTACTTTAACATCTCTAAATTGATCAAACTTCTTTTTAAGAGCTGTAGCACTACCTCTTTTACTTATGTCTTCTATACTGCTTAAAAACTCTAAAACATCACCAGCTGTTCTAAGGTCTTTTTCTTTAAAGCCAAGACCCATAGAGTTTGCTGTATTATTTATAGCTCTTTTTAGACCTGGTAATACACCTTGTTTCAACAAAACATCTCTAAACTTAGGCTTAGAAAGTTGCTCTACAACGTTAAAAACATACTCTTCAGCTGTTAAATCTTTATCATACGTCTTGTCTAAAAATTCTTTAAATGTTGACCCTGTTGCTTCTTTAAAAAATGGATCTAAAATAGGCTCTACTTGAGTCTCTATTTTACTTCTAAGAGCTTCTGCAGCTTTAGGGTTAGCGTCAAAAGCAGCTTTAAAGTAAGCGTGACCAAGCTCGTGACCTCCAACGCCAGGTCGCATTTTACTTATGTTAACAACGATAGCGTTCATTGGTATACCATCTTTTTCTGATATATACTCTGCTTTAGAGTCACTAGCTATAAGATCTCTACCTTGTGCGTCTTTACCATTTTCAGTGACAATTACTTTCAGTTTTTTATCACCAACAAGTATTCCGCTTTTTTCAACGTTTGTTTTAAATGTGTTTACTTTTCTTCTTATTCTGTCAATGTTTGCATTAGCTCTTGACACAGCTTTTTTAGCTTGTCTTTTTTCTATAAAAGTAAGATTACCTTCGGCTAAAGCTTTTTCAGCGTTAGCTTTATTCTCCAATTGATCAGACATAACAAGATCGTCATAGCTTCTTTCCGATATAGCTATGTCTCTTGTCAAAGTATCTATAGAGTTTTGCTTTTGCTTTTGCTGTTGAGCTGTTAAGTCACCAGTAGCCATATCATTTTTCAACTTATTTAACTCCTTGTATTTGCTAGACATAGACATAAAGTCTGTTCCTTTCATACTAGTAGCTCCAATAGCACTGAAAACACCAGCGTTAACAGCAAACCTTCTCATCGCTTTAGCGTCTTCGCCAAAATTTTCGTCCATATATGCTTCAAAGTCAACATTGCCCTCTAAAGCCTTTAAAAAACCCTCACCTACTAAAGCTACTTCACTAGCTGTTGCCCCACCAACACCTGCTAAAGCAATTTTTTCAAGAGCAGGATTAAAAACAGCTGCTTTACCTGTAAATCTAAAAGGCGTTAAAGCTCTTGCAGCGGCGCCACCTACAAAGAAAAAAGCACCAGCACCTAGTTCAGATTCACCTGCTGTTACAGCTTTAAACTTAGCTTCTTCTAGAACAGCTCCAAGCATAAAGCCTTTCACTTTATCTATAGTTTTTTTAGACTTCATCAAGTTGCCTAAAACCTTAGTCATGCCTAATGCGCCTTGCGCTTTGTTAGCAACAGCGAACTTAGCTAGTTCAGGAACAAAAGCACCAACACCTTCAGTCACTTCCATAGCTATGCTTCTTTCAAAGTTTTCTTTTTGATCTTCAGTAAGGTCTATATCCGCGTCTTTTAGTGTTTTTTCTAGCTGATCTAGTTCTTTTCTTTTTGAAGTACCAAAATCTAAAATTATATCTTTTTCACCAAAAGTAGCTTCAGCAGCAGACTCAAAAAATCTAGTAACGCCATCTGATTTAACGCTAGCTGGATCTCTGTTGAGTAAAAGAGTTGTTTTGAGAGCTTCAGCTTCTAATAAAGACGTCTTTAAGTCTTCATCTATGAAACCCAATTCTTTTTTAGCTCTATCTCTTTGCTCGTCACTAACGTAGTTTAAAGACTCTATCGCTTTTTCTCTATTGCTTAGGTTTTTAAAAAATTCAGTATTTTTTATTTTTTCGTAAGCATCTGTATTTTCAGATGATACGGTATTCCATATATCCTTATAATCTTGCTCTAGATTTTTTATATCAGATATATTTCCGTAATATTGAGTTTTTAATTTCTCTCTAGGTTGTGAAGAGTAGAACTTTTCTAAAGCTGTTAATTCTTTAGACTTGTCAACCATAGTTTCTTCTTCGCCAGCGTCTTCTCTAGCTTGCTTTTCTAATGCCGTAAGTCTTTTATTGGTAGATATATCAAAGTAAGATGTGTAGTTTTCGTCTATCTTAATTAACAACTCTTCTTGCTCTTTTTGTTTAGCTTTTATTTTAGAGTCTAAAACTGGATCTTGCTCTAGCAGTTTCGCTCTTTCTTCTTCTAGCTCTAGTATTTCGTTTCCTAGTTTCATAGCTGGAACTTCTTCCTCAGAAACAACATCATAAGCTTTATATAGGTCAAATCCGAATTTAAAAGTATCAACCACACCTTCGTCCTGCTCTCTAGCTTCTTGTCTTTTAGTTATTATCGTGTTTCGCTCTTCCCTTGTTTTTTTATCTATAGCATTGTCTACAAAGTTATCTATAGCTAAGATATCAGGAAGCTCCATGTCAGGGTATTCTAACTTAAACCTTTCCTTTAAACCTTCTACTATTTCTTCTCTATAATTTGGATTTTTATTAAGCTCAGATACAGTACCTTCTATTCTACCTTTACCTTCAACGTCTTCTGTAAATAAGCCATAAGCATCTACAGAAAGCATCGAGTTAGGGAATGCTATTTTAGTAAGTAGCTTACTGTAAAAACTTTTATCTTGAACGTTTTCGTATAAAGATGGGTTACTGAAATAACCTTCAGTCATCTGTTTAAATAGCTTAGCTTCTTCGGTTGAGGTAGCTCTATCTTTCTTTAACTGAATATCTCTCTGCTTACGCTCTTTATTTAACTTACTTCTAACTTCATAAGGAACGTTATTTTTTACTTGAGGGTCTAAAGTAAGGTACGTGTCAAGATCTATTTTTTCTAAATCCAAAGAACCATTTTCCTGCTCTGAATCCATACTCTCGGATGCTACCTCCGGTTGCGGTGCTACAGTTGCATCCTCTTGTGCAACACCGTTTGCTTTTCCCTTTTCTTTAAGATTATATTCTTTAACATACTCATCAAATCCCATGTTGAGATTTGAAGCAGCTAGTTTTACATCTTCTAATGAGTATTCATTTCCTTCGTATTCAAACATAATTTAATTTTATTTATTTAAACCTGGTAAACCACTTGTCATAACTCTTTTTTCTCCACGACCTTGTCTTCTACTGTCAATGTACATTGGTATTTGCTCTGCTACTAAATCCGTTATAGCATCAGATCCATACTTAGCGTAGTCCATTTGACTTGCTAGTCTAGCTATATCTTCAGCTCTATTCATATCGAAGCTCTGTGCATCATCGCCTTCACCTATTGTTACTATATTGCCTTTTTTAGATACTCCCTCGGGACCAAAGTATTGTCTTATTGCGGACAGCGGGTTTGATAATAAACCGTCGACAATAGTAGTAGTTCTATCTTGTATTCTCTGCTTTTTCTCTTGTCTGTTTATTTCAGACTGAGTTAGTTTTGTAGTATTTTGCTTAGGTCCATCAACATGAACTGGAATACTACTGTTAATATCACCTGCTGCGCTGTTTATTGTGTTTATAACAATATCTTTTAACGCAGGTAGGTTTTCTGTTTTAAACATTTCGCTGTCTATATCAATGTTTTCAAACCCAGGTAATAAATCATCTTTAATTAATGATACAACGTCGGATCTAGACGCTTCATTAATAATGCTTTTTATTCTATTATTAAACATACCCATCTGAGCCTTGTTCATAGGTTTTTTAGAACCAGCTACTTTATCTACTAAATCTAAAATACCATTAGCTGTATCTATTGACTTTAAAGAATAATCAGCTAGTTGAGCGTATGGCTTATATTCACCATCAACCTCAAAAGTTAAATTACCAAAATCATCGATGTTCATGTTAGCAACACCTGAATAAATGTCAGCTAAACCATTTGATTTTCCATCTACGTAGTTAGCTTTAGATATTCTACCGTTCTCTACATCGTCAAGATATTGCTGTTGGTTATCTCCTATAGCTTTTTGTTGTACAGCCAAGTTTTCTAAGTTACTTTTAACTTGATTCATTTCTTGAATGTTCTGTAGGTAAGCAGGTGATGTTTTTGGGACAAGCTTGTCTTGAGCTCTAAACGCTGCGTTAGCATATATATCTCTTTGACGCATTATATATTCTGTCTGCTGCTGCTTCTGCTTAGGCGTTAGCCCTGCTTGCACAGTACCGCTATCTGCTAAACTTAAAAACTGGGCTACTTTTTGCCTGTCTTTTGATAATAATTGTTCTTCTGTCATTTTATTTTAAGTTTATTAACGCATCATTCCAGGGAGTGCTTGCCCGGCTCCGCCTAGTATATTTCCTACTCCGCCTAAAATAGCTTGTTTTCCAGCAGCTCTAGCTTCGTTAGCAGCGCCTAGCCTTTGACCAGACATACCCATTAGCGTGCTTACTTTATTTAGTTCTGCGGCTCTTGATTGACCTTCGCCTTGCCTTTCTAATAACTGGTTTTGCGATGCTTGTTGCATTTGAGCAGCTTGATTAGATCTTTCTTGCTGACCTATTGATATACCTGCTCTTTCTGCGTTTTGCGATCCCTGGTTCGCCATGGCTTGAGCTAAAGCAGCAATACCAGATCCTCCGGCTGCGCCTTGCATAGTGTCCATAGTATTAGCCATTGATTGTTGTTGAGCTCTATTAGTAAATTCTGCTTGCTGTTGATTTACAGTAAGATCCTCATATACGTTTTCTAAATTACTATATAAATTTGATGTATCTAAGCCCTCAAATTGACTTTTTCTTGTATCAAATTCAGCTTGAGCAGCTCTTTGCTCTCTTTTTCTTTTGCCAGCTCCAATTAAACCGCTAGCTATGCCTGCGACTCCTTGGACTCCTGACATTATTGCACCCATTGGTATCATATTCTATTACTTTATATATTATTATTACATGTTATTTGCTACTCTCAAATATCTCTGATCCTACAGAAAATAATTCAATTTTTTCAGTAGAGTCGTTTTTAAAAGTTGTTTCCATATAGTAACCCTTTAAGCCACTTGTATTTGCTAAATTAGTTTTGCTAAATAGAATAAAAGATGTCAGAGTAGGTCTAATAGTGCTACTAGGTATTTGAGCTGTGATAGTATTTGCTCCTATATTTGTTATGATGCCTATTTGCACAATTTCTCTACCATTAAGATCATCTGTGTAATAAGCTGTATCTCCAATTTGTACTGAAACATTAAGTGGCATGGGGAATTCTAGGGTTATTTCGTCCATAGTTTATTTTTATTTTTTATGGTGTTATATTTTCGTCACAATTTGAATCTGGGCAGCATAGTCTAAGCGTTGTCCACTGCGTGCTGACGTCGTGAGGCGCGGTAACTCTAAGTATAGCAGTATTGCTTACGGCATAATCTGCTGAATCATACAACCACCAAAGTACTTGTTGATAATCTGTGCCACCAACACTCATTGAGGGTACGTCATAAAGTCCTTGTGTTGCTGATTCAAATTCTACTTGTCTTGTAGGTGGGTTGGTGTCCGCGGCTATGAACTGCGGCACTGCATCAGCTTGGACTTCAGTTGGGAAAACTCCCCCGTTTGGATTTGCATCACCAGTGTTTGGTGCGCTAACAGCAGGAGGTAAAGGATTTGAGTTCGATGTACCGTAAAGGTTATCAAATGGCCCAGAATTCCCACTAGCGGTTGAACCTGATGTCGCTTTCTTATTAGCTATTATAGTGGTTCCGAAAGTTGGGTCTGCAGCTCCATGGAATATTTCAAATTTATCTGGATAAGTTGTAGATCCATAAACAAGGAAAGCTAACAACCCTCCATTAGGGTTTAATTCAATTTCAACATCCTGTATTCCTGATCCGCCAGCTTCAACTATTGATCCACACTCAACAAGGTTGGTAGTTAAAAATTCAACAACTTGACCATATCCAGTTCCAAGTGAATTAGTTGCGTAGGCTCTAACATAGTAGTATGTGTCTTTTGATAATCCTGTAATATTACTAGTAAAATCTGAATTGCCTGAGCCTTCGTTTGTTGAACCAGCAATAGTATCAAAAGTAGATGTTTCACTCCATTCTACTCCTTTTTGTGTAATTGGTAAAGTTGGTAAAATATTATAACCACCAGAATCAGCGGTGGTGTTAGTAATATTTGTTACTTCTGTTGTTTGCAAAACAGGAACATCCGCGGCTTGTGATACAGTGAAAGGGTTTTGTTGAGGAAAAGGACTTATTAAATCCCCTGTTAATGTGAATGTATAATCTACTCCAAATCCTAAAGGTATATTTATATCTAAAAAATCTTGCCCACCAGAAGGCACTACGCTGCTGTAAGTGCTTGGTGTTGCTCCATTGTTAACCGTTAAGGTCCAGTTTGCGCCTTGCGTGCCAAATACACTAAACCTTCTAGTTTCGCCGTCTGAGCTAAATTCGCTATTTAAAAAAGAATATGACCGTATTTGTATAGGTGCTTGTGTTGGTAAAGCTACTGCAGAAGCGTTTATAGATATTAAATCCCCCGACACGTTAGCCGACGGAAAATTATATTGTGCTGTAAAAGATATGCTAGTTAGATTACTGTTAGTGTCATAAGTTTTAGTATTGCTTATAGTGTAATTATTAGGATCACCAACAGAAACCACGCATGTTGGTGTATTTAAAAAGTAATAATCAGTGTCTGCTGTAAAAGTAGCATTTGTAAATATGTTAGAAACACTACCGTAAATTCCTTCTCTATTTATTGTTGCAGGAGGTAAGCTAGCGGATGCGTTTAATACGCTATAATTATAATCTACTTGCAAGGTAAAAACAATTAAATCCGAACGCCCCTGCATACATATAGGAATAGCTAAATCGCCAACAACAGGGGTTGAATCAAATTCAACTGTCATTGAAACATTGTCGCCTGATTGCGTAAAATATATATTAGACACTGGGCTGCTTATAGTTGCCGAGAAATTATTTGCATCTAAAAAATATCCTGCGTTTGGGGTTAATGTTAATACTGTATTAGGGATTTCTTCCCCAGTTGATATTTGCCAATTAACCTCTGACACTGTAAAATTATCAATTGATGTGCTCATGATTTTTATTTATATTTATTTTTTATGGACAATCTACAACTTCTTGAACTACAGAGCTGCCTCCGTTAAATCTATAAAGAGTTCCGATTCCATCTCCACGCCAACTATCACTAGCGGGTGAAATTGGGAATTTTCCCTCAGAGTCCACGTATAAAGTATCTCCCGCCACAGGAAGCAAGCTTAACCCGTTGTGATATCTAGTATAAGTGATGTTCCCACTTAAATAGTCACAAGCACAAGCTTCTTGACAAATGGATCCTTCAACCCTTGAAACAGACGTATTAGTTAAAGGAAATGCAGTCAGAGGCGGTGCAGAAAAACACGAAGGATCTGCAAATACTCTTACATTAAACACGCTCACGCCCTCACCTTCTATAGAGGAGGCTCTTCCTATTCCTTGTACTGAAAAATCTTCTGTGCTAATGTTGTAAAGTGTAGTGTTTTCACCTTTTATATAATTAAAGTATTTACCTTCTTTATTTATAAACTCAGGTATTGAACCTTTTTCTAAATTGGTTTCAGCGTTATACACCCACCATCCAGGGTTTACGTCTACGCTTGTTGGGTTTGGCCCTCCGCTTGATTTTATAGCCTCAATTTGAGCTATAGAGTAATCAACACCAGTGTAGCCAGGTAAATCTATACTATACACATTTTCTCTAGACTTGCTACCATTATAGTTAATTGTCTTAAAACCTTTTACTGAATTAAATTCTTCGTTAAAAAGAAAAGTTAAAGAGCTATCGTATTGAACGCCGTAGAAATTATTATACAAATTATTTTTACCATGCTCATATATTAAACCATCTTTAAAAGAGTATAGCTTAGTATTTATTGATATTCCATTCTCAGGTGTATATGATTTTCTACTAGACCAGCCGTTAGAAGATTCATCGAAAGAAATAGTAGTAGATTTTCCAAACTTACTAGCCCACTGAGAAGCTTGTTCAGACAATGTTAAATTATAAGTACCTGTACTATTGTCGTAAAAGCCAAATACATTTTTATTTAAAGGTAAATTGTCTTGGAAAAAATCATCCATTCCGTAATTACTTATCTCTGTGACACCGTCGTTAGATAACCTAAGAACCTTGCCTTTAGCGTTGTCAGTAAAATATACTCTATACGCGTAACTAGCAAACGATTCAGGGTTTTTACCAATTCCAAACATACCAAACGATGCTGGTATGAGCGCTTGGCCTAAAACATTTGTAGAAGCTGTTAACTGTGGGTTGCCATCAGCATTGTATATAGCGTCTTTATCTGCTAAAATCTTTACAACTTTATCTTCACAAAAAGCTAATAAATCTGTTTCTCTAGCAAACATTTTTTGAACAGGTCCGCTTTGAGGATCTAAAGTTTTAGTTATTGCTTCAGCTTGTATAAATTGATTTAAATTGTTTAACCCAGAAGTAGTATTAAATATACCTGAAAATATTAAGGTATTAGTTAAGTTTTCTTCCTTATACGGTTCATCTAAAACTGTATTAGCTTTTGTACCTGTGCTTATGTAAGGCGCGTTAAAATCATCTCTAATTCTATTTGACTCAACACCGTTTCCAAAAGAATAACAATTAAACCAAGCGCTTTCGTGTTGATTATTGAATTGAGATATAGGTATAGCGTTAGATATTTCGTAATAAATGTCTAAATCAGCTCTTTCGGTTGGTTCTGTTTCAAAAATAGCAGGTTCAGAGGATGAAATCTCTATAACGTCTGCTGGTTTCAATACGTCAATAGTTACAAAAGCATCTGTATTAGGTGCTACGAATGGAGGAAAACCACTAGCCCCTACAAAAACTTGATTACCATTCACAAAAACCGGGCCGTTGCCATTATCTTGAGAAGCTCTAAATATTTGCCAAGGAGATATTGAGGCCTCCAGCGGTCTATCTAGTCTAGTATAATATCTTATGTAAGAACTGCCGCTGGTTTGAGTAAACTGGTGAAGATACTTTATTTCATAAACTGAATCTGGGTGCGTAGAAAATCTTATTTTAGCACCTGTCTTATAGGCTTTTTGAAAGTTAGCAGAGCCTCGACCTGTTAATTTTCTTTCAAAAACAAAATCCCAATACTCCCCAGGCTGATATGGAATATTCCAGATACTTCCATAATTACCACTATTATTAGGGTGGCCAGAATTAAGACCTCCATACACTTTGCTAGTGTTAAAATCTAATCTAGTTCCAGAGCCAATTTGCGCTCCCGACTCGTTTTGAAGAGGTCCTCCACCCCCTGAAAAAATTGTGTATCGATCAACGTCGTAACTCCTACCCACTACAGTTGTCTCTAAAGGTATTAACTCTTCATCAGACACGAAGTTGTCTATCAATGTAGGTGTTTTTTGTAGTCTTATAAAAAATCTTCCTTCGAATTGGCCTTTACCTAAAGTTTCAACTTCATCTGAAATTTCTATAGTATTAGCTTCAGGTGATACCAGTGGAGAAGCTGGATTAGAAGGGTCTGTATATAAAAAATCTATATCTGTTGTAAAAGGTGTAGATATTGAAACCCTAAGTTCGTTAACCCCTCCTGGATCTTGCTCTACTTGAGATATTTCATAATATTGACTTCTATTGATACCATCTGTAAAACGTATTTTATTACCCGTAATCCAGTATTCCATATCTTGAGCGCTCACGCCATCGTTACCAGCGCTTCCTTCAATTAAGAAAACACTGTAACCAGCAACTGGAGTAGCTCCTGGTTGACGCGTCTCTTGAACATTACCTGAACCAAACTGCTGATCAAATGTGTAATTAGTAGTATATATAGCTTGATTCTTTTTAACAAGCTCAGCTGGCGCTTCATTTTTTTTTGATAAAATTTTAAATTTATTGTTAGGATAATCTTTTACCGCTATATTAGCACCGTCTTTTTTCTTTAAAACAATAAAGTCTCCTTCTTTAACTTTGTTAGTTTCTGCAGAAGGAACTGAAACCCAGACGCTTTCACCGTCTTCAGATAGGTACAAGCGATCTGCTATTACATTGTAATACTCAGCGGACGGGTCTTTTATGAAAATTTTAAAGCTATCAAACATTTCAGAACCGTCAATATTCTTTGGACTAGGTGATTCAATTTTTAGCTTTAAATTATTTGCGGTATCAGAAACATCAGCTAGCAAAGGAATTACTCCAGTTGTATCAGTAAAAACAGGTGTTTCTCTTCCGTATGTATCTTTGAACACAACTCCTAATTGGTAAGTTCTTAAAGACTTAATAGACTTATTAGGACTTCCAACTAAGCTAATAGGTATCTGGTTAACCAGCGTGTTAGCGGTGTCAAATTTTAAATTAGGTGGCACGTTGTAGTTTTGAAGATAATTACCGTATATTATTCTATTAGATATAGCTTCTTGAGCCTTTGCTTTCCGTGGCACATTATCCCAGGGTCTTAATAGTTGGTTTGAAGGTAGAAGCGAATATATAAGCTCGCTTACTACTTCAAAAACAGTGCCTAAATCAATACTAGTTATAGTAACACCTGGCTCAGAAGAAGGAGATAAAGAGCCTTCAGCAGCTATTAAGGTTACAGTTTGTGTAGAAAAGGCAGATATTTCTTGTTCATTTTTCTTAGTATTAATAAAAGAAAACGTTACAGTGTTGGCGGTATTGTTTGTTATAGTGTGTTCTACATAGTTTATTTCAAGATCACTAGGAGATAAAGTGTCTACCTTGTAAACAGCCGTAGCGCTGTCTTGCTTGTATAGAATATCAAGCTCTACCACGTCTGCTGGTATAGGCGAATCAAAATCCCCTAAAACAATTCTTCTAACGTGGTTTGTCATTCCTAAATTATAGCCATTAGACGCGGTATATTCAAATTCACCAGGCAAGAACGCTACTTCAGAAAAAGGAGAAAAAGGGGAGTATTGATTATTTTGGTATTTATACCTATAAGCAAACCTAGGCAACCCTAGTTCAAAAAGAGTTTTCTGTCCTGCTGTTTCAACCTCGTAGTCAAATGAGCCTGAAATCAACTCAGCGGTTCCGCTTTGCAACACACCATTAGCAACAGTACCGCCTAAATCCATAGACGTAACGCTTATAGTAAAAGTATAAGTATCTAAATTTCCTTCATCATCTACAGGTTCATAGCCTTCACTGCTAGCGGTGCTACATGAAAAGGTTAAAGTTTTTCCTGATTCAACGTTTATAGGAGAGCTTAAGTTTATAGAGACAGAAGTGCCAATTTCTATTGCATCACCTAAAGCTCCTGATGCGGTAGTCCCATCTGTAAAGTCATATACAGCGTTAGTTGAAGTAGGCCCAAGCCCTAAATCAGTACTTAAAGTTAACGAAGGTTGTTTTAAAGGAGCTGGCTTAATAACTACTATATCTCTTTCAACAAAATCTCTGTTATATATGACAGAGTGAGTAGCAAAGTTTGGTGTAGAGTTTGACCAAGTTTTTATATTTAGTGTTTTAGGTTCTTTTTGGTTATCTGTCCAAAATAGTAAGTCTTCTATTATGTTTATACCCGTTATCAAATAATCTTTAGAAAAATTGAGTATACCTTGTGTGTCAACTAAAATAGGTTTTATTAAATCGCTATTCTTGTCGTATTCAGCGATGGCACTTATATTTTCAGAAGCTATAAACCAATATATTTTTTCGCTAACATTATTAGCTATGGACCCTATACAAGTAGGATTTACCATCGCATCGGCTATGTAGCCAGCTGACCACTCGGTGTATACGCCTGTAGATTCGTTAAAAGATTCATATTTTAATTCTAAGTTTCCTTTAATGTTTTCAATAGCCCCAAGATCACTTCCTTCTGAATTAGATATATTGATATTCAAAGCATCTCTATACTCTCCATTCGGAACTAAACGTTCGTCAAGGTCTTGGTTCATTTTACCCTTGATAAAATTACGAATAAACTCTGGCATATGTTAGTGTTTTATTTGCTTAGACTTACCTCTCATTACTTGAGTGATTTCCTCTAGTTTTATATTTGATAATCTTAACTTAGCATTTCTCTTTGCAACAGCCGCCTCTCTTTTAAATCTAGATACTATGTATTCTGGAACGTTAATTCTTGTTGCTAAGATAGCGTGTGCGATGTATTTATACATAGCTTCCTCAGCTAGTTTATGAACAATCATTTCTCCATCGGTTGCTAACCCATCGCTTATGTATTTTAATGTAACTATGCGACCTACCATGTCAGAGCTAAACCTTATTAAGCCTTTTATTTGATCTATAAAGAAAACACCATTTGATTGAGCGTATTGAGGGTCTAGTCCATATCTTTCACCATTAACTCTTCTGTGAAGTTGGCCTTCTAAGCTATCTTGTGAGTTACGAGGATTGCTAAATCGTTTCCAAGTTTCAGAATCTTGAGCGTATAATATCTCACCGTCTTCATCAAAAGTATACTCATAGCTACTATCCTGTATGATAGGTAGGGGGTCGCTTGTTTTATGGGCAGGGTATATGACTCTTTCAATACCGTCTTTATCTGTCCACGTTACTTTCACGTAGTTTACATAGTCTTGTGGTAACACAAAATATAGTTGAGAAGATATTTCAATCTCTTGAGATTTAAAAGAAGGTAGAGTATCAAAGCTTAATTCTTGTATTCCTCGCTGAGCATGAAAAGCAACATCAGTTCTTTTTATTTTACTTATGATTTTATCTTCTCCAACATATGAAATTATAAAGTTATTTACAATATCTTTTAAAGAAATAGACTGATAGTCGCCGTAGTTTTCGTCTAGACTATTCCAAATCCCATCAGGACCTAAGTAGTAGTCTTCGTTTGTTTGATTTATAAGTCCCATTTATTAAGATTTTTCTTGTTGGATAGTTTCTATTTCTTCTTGATTAGCAACGTTATATAGGTTATAGTCTTTAACTAGTAAACCTGACAGCTCTAGTATTTTTGTAACTAACTCAACTTCTTCTGAAGGGTGCAGCTCGAAGTCTACAGAGTATGTTGAATCATATAAAGCCTCACCAAGCACCATTTGGTATTTCCATTCTACTTTAGCTGGCTTCTTTATATATTGAAACTCTACTTCAGTAACATCCGTTATTTCATTGTTACCGTAAACCCTGATTCCGCTTGTATTTGATACAAACACAGGTCTAATATTTTTTGGTTTTGTTAATGGAGATGAATTTATGTATAAAAATTCATTAGCATTAATGCGCTCCGCTTCGATGCTTTCTGTAGATGCCACACCAAAGGTATTTGTAGTTGTATTTTTATATACTACTGTTCCTAATCTATATAGATCAGTTGGCTCGTCAAAAAAGCTTCCTGTACGAGTTGGCGCAGCCGTAGTTTCAAATACATTAATTTTTTCATTCAATATATTAAGCATATCAGAATACTCTGTGCTATTACCAGGCATTCTACCGAACTGATTTATATCATAAAAGTATTGCTCAAAAAGATCTAGCTGTGCTTGATTAGCAAATAAATTAAACTCTTGAGCTGTGACGTACCCACGTTGTTCTTTATTAAGTATACCTAAAACTTTCTGATATACAGTATCTATGCTTACCGCCATATTGTTGTAAATTTATTATTTATAGTAATTAGGCCACCATTACAGCGGCCTAGCTACTATAATTAGTGACTTATAGTCTTTTAATTAAATGCTTGTAAACTTCCATACCATCATCCGTTTTAAAGAATGCAGCTAATGCTGAATATGGATGTTCATCAAAAGGAACTGTCATTAATTTCCTTTTTGTTTCACCAAATGTAAATGTTCTTTGATCTGGTGATAATTGTATAATACCTGCTTGTGTAGCTTTAATACCTATGTTTCTAAGCTCTACATTTTCATCGTTAGCTAATTCTATAAATAAATAAGGATTTCTTTTAGCAAATATAATTAAGTCTCTTTTTAACTCTGAGCTACTTAATGTATCTACTTTATTTCCATATTCAACTCTTAAAATACTTTCTGCTTGATTTATGTCAAGTTCTCTAGCTAATGTTAACGCGTCAATTTCCATGTTTATGTACTCTAGTTCGTCAACAGATTCTTGCACTGGATTATACTCTGTATATAGTTGATCTTTTAAAGGGTGATATAGAGATAGTATTTTTTGTAAATTTTGCATCTCTTTTGGAACTGTCAAAGCTCCATCCCTAAAGATAATACGACCTAATGTAGCCGTTCCCTGTTGCTCTTCTACAAAGGGTGAGTTTTGGTTTGTAGCATACCTTATTTCTTTTTGTTCTCCAGTTTCTGGGTTAAACCATAACAAAGGTCTAACAGCTGAGTGTTTTGCTGGTAGTGTAAAAATAACAGGTTTTTTATTGCCTTTTAATAGATATAATCTATCTTTAATTTCCCAGCTTGGTTTAACTGGTGTTTTTTGAACTGGTGCAGTTTTTGCACTAGTTGGCTGAGGTGCAACCTCAACAGTTTCTTCTGCTTTTGTAGCTTTTTTAGCCATGATATAATATAATTAAATAGTTTAAAATTGTGACAATAGCCTTAGTATATAACTAGTAAGGGGCTAATGTCATATAAGAGTAATAATTACCCCCGTCAGTACAACGAGGGTAAGAATTACATTAATTTACATTACGAAGTTTTCTTCAATAATACAAAGTTGTTAGCTCCTTGAGTACATAATGCTCTTTCAGAAAGGAAGTGTACGTTCATTTCATCAACAGCAGAAGTAAAGTTACCACCAACAGATCCAGTGATCCAAGACTTCATTTTACGATCGTCAGCTTCAGAAGCTCTGTAGCGCACGTGTAAGAATGGTCGTTGAATGTTTTGACCTAATTGCTGATCGTAAACAGTTGATACTCCAGCAGGAACAACTACACCTAATACGTCATTAACTAATCCACGAGTTGTAGAATCGTTTAAGTATTTCCAGTCAGTTTTGTAGAAATCGTAAGATCCTCTACGGAAACCAGAAAAGCCTAAGTTAAGTGCCATATCTTCAGAGTTTTCGAATACACCGTAAGATGTTCCACCAACTCCCGTGTTGTTAGCTTGTGCTAGCATGTTGTCGATAGCTAAAGAAGTTGAACGATCTAAGAATAACATATTCTCTTCGATTGCTCCTTGCTTGTCTAGCTCTGCTAAAATAGCATCAAATTCAGTTAATCCTCCAAATGGTGCACCTGCAGTTGCAGCAGCTCCAAAATCTGGATCGTTATAAATAAGACCTCTATCTTCGATAGCAGCGAATAATCCTTCAGAACCTGTGAATCCAGCAGCTCCAGCTCCTCCAGCAATACCAGAGTCATCTTTAACAGCTTCGATCATAGACATTTCTAATTGATCTTCAAAACGTAATCTAGCTTCGTGCTCAGATTTTAAGTACCATAAGTAACCAGATGTTCCAGCTTCTGTTGCTACTTCTACCCATCCAATTTGCGCAACGTCAGAACCATTTACATTATACTTATCTCTAAGAATAATTGGCTTGTTGTTAAATTGTGTGAATTTAGCATCAATAGAATTACCTACATCTCCTGATCCTTTTCCATACTCAGAACCGTATACGAAAACTTTAACACCTGTCAAAGCAGATAAACCTAAAGCGGTTAAATCAGCAGCTCCGTAAGGAGTAACAGTTACAGTAGTGTCTCCTGCAGTATAAGTAGAGCTTACTCTAGCTTTTACTGAAATTAATCCAGCTGTAATGTTAATAGTAGCACCTGTTGCTAATAATCCAGCTTTCTGAGTAGCAGTTTGAGCTCCAGCAGTTCCAGCAGGATCAGCTACAAAAGTAATTGTGTTAGTTGCAGCTACTGATTGATCGATAGTACAATCGTCAAAAGCAACATGTAATCTTCCTTGTTCAGACCATACAATAACGTCTGAAGCCATTGGCATTTCAGCGCCTACCATACGTAAGAATCCAGAGATTGTACGGTTTCCGTAACGTTCTACTTCTTTCTCATATACTTCTGGTAAGAATTGTTGTGTAAAATCTAAATCAGTAATTGATAAATAATTGTCTCCAAATAATCCTTTAATAGGACGTGGAGTTAAGTGGTTTAATTGGGCACCTGTGCCCGGACTTGGAAATGCTCCTGCCATAATTTTTAATTTTTAAATTTGTTTATTTTCTAATTTTTACTCTTAATTTAGAAGAATCAACACCATTTACAGATCGCACAGTCCAGCCATTAGGAGCCGTTGTATTTTCATGAACCCCTCTCGGATCCATATTAACGTTCTTTGTTTTAGCCATACTGTCTTTTATCGCATCAGCCTTGCCTTGCTCATAAAAGTGTTTTGCTACTGCATCAGGATTCATAGCTGTGAATAGAGATTTATGATAACCAGAAGCGTCAGACATTTCGTTTTTTTCATTCAAGAACTTCTTGATAAAATTATTAATGTCGCTTTGGTTTGTTTTAACCTCTTCCGCATTTTTAACATTGAACCTATATTTCTTGTCTCCAACTTGATAATCAAAACCTTTGAAATCATTATTGAAAACTTTATTAGTTCTTTCTAAAAACACATTTTTTTGATTCTTAGCTAATTCAGTTGTTTCCTCTTGTTCTTTATTATATCGGTTAAAGAACTCAACCGCTTTTTGTTGTTCTGGATTTAATTTTGATCCAGCTTTAATTTCTTCGTAGTATTTAGACTTTAAACCATCTAAGTGGTTTTTAGCCTTAGCTAACTCTTCTTTGTGAGCTATTTTCTTTTTACGTATATCTCTTTCTTCGTCAATATCCTCGTCGTATGCAAAATTGTCTTCCATTAAAAAGTCAATCTCTTCTTTATCAAGATGAGGTCTAGTGTTTTCGTAGTACTCTCTTAGCAACTGAGTTTCATTTAGCGCAGAGTAATCAGTGTTAAGTTTTACATAATCCTCTAAACTTCCGCCAGTGTCATTCATAAAGTCAACGGCTTTCTGTATGTTTTCAGGTAAATCAACACCTTTACTTTCTTGCTCAGCTACGGCTTCTGCAATATCTTCAGTTAGCTGTTCTGTTTGCTCTTCAACCTCTTCTTCAGTTATTTCCTCAAGAACTGGTTGTTCATTTTGAACTGACTCTTTTTGCTGTGGTACTTCTTCAACCACTTCTTCGCTAGCTTCCACTGGTTCATTAGCATCCACTACTTTTTGTTCTTCAGCGGTATCTTCTTGCGTTTTGTTTAACTCTGTTAAGTCTACCTTAATTACCCCGTCTTCATAAGACATAGGGGATTTTTCTTCTGTTGTAGGTGTTTCTTCCACTTTAACTTCTTCCTGTGGAACACCTTCTTGTAATTGTTCTTCCATGATAAAATATTATATAATTATTATTACTATTATTACCTAGGCTCGAAAGAACCTAAGTCAAATCCACCACCTAATATATCATTACCTGCAGATTCAAAGTTTTTAGGCGGTGTGTTGTTTTTTCTTTGATTAATTAACTCGCTTTGTTGAGTTCCCTGCATTTTTACTCTTTGATCTTTTCTATCTTCTTTTTCAGATTCATCATTAGCCGCTTTGTTTGCATCTATATCTCTAATCTGCAT
>Ga0206130_10002625_pt1 | contig 24691 bp, 19 predicted proteins | sample Helgoland_Spring_9_FD_148637 | JGI IMG/M metagenome (GOLD analysis project Ga0206130, IMG submission 148637) | Pelagic subsurface seawater microbial communities from Kabeltonne, Helgoland, North Sea - Helgoland_Spring_Bloom_20160512_1 | ecosystem: Environmental > Aquatic > Marine > Epipelagic ...
CTTCTTCAAATCGTACCGTAGGGTCTTCTTCACAGATCTTTGCGATGGCATCCATCATCTTTTCTTCATCTTTGCTCGAATCTGCTTCAATGGCCAGTCCCAAAACCGGTTCTTTGGCCTCGATTGACTCAAGTAGCAGTTCTTCTCCATCAGTGGCACAAATGGTATCTCCTGTTGTGACATGACGAAGTCCGGATAGCAACACAATTTGACCAGCGTGGGCTTTTGCCACTTTTCTCTTAGAGTTTGCATCGATATCAAAGACTCGAGCCACTCGTTCAATCTGCTTTGTACCGGAAACCTTAATTTGAGTTTTTTCTTCAAGAATACCTCGATATACACGTGCGAATACGTGTCTTCGACCATCCCACATTTGGACTTTAAATGCCAAGGCTATCAAACTTCCTTCATCAGTCATCTCAACCAATGTTTCACTACCATCCAATCTTTTTGCGGGAGAAGCCGGACGCGACAACGGATCTGGAAGTAACTTGAGTACCCCATCCAATAGTGCTTGAACACCCCAATTCTTCAGTGCAGAACCACCGAAAGTTGGTTGGATAGTGCCTTCCAACGTTCCTTTTGCCAGAGCTGCCCACACTTGTTCTGTAGTGAATTCTTCTTCCATTACCACCAATTCTTCGAGTTCTTCATCTTGCTCAGCAGCAGCCATGAGCATGGTTTCTCGTTGTTCTTCTACCAACTCATCATATTGACTGGGAATCTCTCCAATGTGAAACTCTTCTCCTTTCTCACCTGAAAAAGTGATGTGGGTAAGATCTACCAAATTAATGACAGAACAATCCTCGAGTGGGATGCAAACGGGAACGGGATTTCCCCGAAGTCGATCTCTTACAGTTTCCATTGCTTGATCAAAATCAGCACCAGGCTTATCCATTTTATTGATGAAGATGATTCGAGGGATTTCAACTTTGTTTGCTTGTCTCCAAACAGTTTCGGTTTGTGGCTCAACACCACGGACACCGTCCATCACGATTACAGCACCATCAAGCACACGCATTGATCGTTCTACTTCAATCGTAAAATCAACGTGTCCGGGTGTATCTACAACTTGAATTAAATGATCTCGCCAAGGACAGCGTGTCACCGCGGTTGTAATGGTGATCCCATGTTCCTTTTCTTCCGGAAGATAATCCATATGCGCAGTTGCATCATGAACTTCTCCAATACGATGATTCGAACCTGTATAATATAGGATGCGCTCTGTTAATGTAGTCTTTCCAGCATCCACATGGGCTGCAATTCCAATGTTGCGTACAAACTTTAGATCGGTGGTCATCGTTTACTCCTCACAGAACAATTGAGGAACTTTTAACCAATTTGGTCAGAAAAATCGAGTATCCAATCCCATCTGTAGACATATATACAATAGAGGTCTTGATGTGATGTGGTTATTCTTCTTTGTACCAATCCATCAATGCCCACATTGTTGAGAACAAGATGGTCGCCAATAACAGAGGATGGCTAAAACTGGGTGAGAGTACCCCGATACAGGCAAATACTACACTCATCAAAGCGATTCGATAGGCACTTCGAATACTGTCTCTCATCATGGAGAAGGCCGCGGCTAGAATAAACATGTCCATCGCCATAATCGCATTGGGTGCTTCTGCATTTAAGTGTCCAACCCAATGATTGAAGGTGGCCAACAGAGACGTCATCGTAAACGTTTTTGCCATTTGAGCACCCAGTTTGTTACTGAGTAGTGTTTTTCTTCCAACGAATATTCCAATGATACAGGCAATTGATACGACTGAGCCAGTGAACATTAATCGTAAAGTAGTGACTTCTTGAGAAACAAACAACGAATACGCAAAAGCGAAACTTACCAATGAAACGGAAGATGCAGCCAAACTGACAATGAGTGTTTTTCTCCCACTTTTGGATTGAAGTGGGTCATATTCTTGAGCCAATTCATGGGCAGAAGATAATTTTTGGTATTCGGTCTGAGCTAGAGTCAGTCGTTTGACCAACTCTGGTGTTGGAGATTGAATATCTGCCAAGAGTGATTCTGCAGAAGAAACTTCCAATCGACTAATGTGATAGTCAATCATCAAATAGAGTAGTTCTTCAAGTCTCGTTTTTGCCAGTTCGTTACCGTTCCACATTTCTACTGCACTTTCCAATAGTGTACGGATCCGAAGGAATGTTCTGAATAAGGTCGAAGAATCTTCAGGTTGCTGGCTGAGTTGCGTTTTGAATCTGTCCAAAGCCAACTCCGCTCTCTGTGTGAGTTGAATGGCTTCCCAGTGTTCTAACGCCTCCTCAAGCGCCAATCGTAAATCTGTGACACTTTGGTATCGTTGAGATTTCTGTTGAGTACAGGCTTTGTTGAGAATGTTTCCAAATATCGATGGAATGTATTCTGGATAGTCAATTGGATTTGAAGCATACGCTTGTTCTAGTGTTTCTCGTACTTTTGTACCATCATGACGGGGGGTTCCCATTAATAGATGGTGTATGGTCGCGCCCATCAGATAAACATCAGTGCGAATATCAATATCTTCAGGATTTCCACTCAGCATTTCTGGAGCCAAATACGAAGGTGTTCCAACAATTCCCGGGTTTGCACCTATTTGATTAATCAAATGCATTCCCAAGCCCCAATCCATCAAAAAGACTTCATTGAAGTCTCCAACCATTATATTTTCAAGTTTGATGTCTCGATGGACAATTTCTTTACTGTGTGCATACTCCAAAGCATGACAGATCAACATCAATTGTTGCAACTGATCTACAGGGAGTTGATAGGGTTTTACTTCATGGAGAGATGGCAACATTTCCATCAATGTTTTTCCATGAACCTTTTTCATAATAATAAGGATATCACCATTGTCATCTCGTTTGATTTGATGAATGGGAACAATGTTTGGATGCTCAAGTTGACCCGTAATCTGTGCTTCTTGAAGCAGCATTCGTTGGTATGTGTTGGAGGGTTTGAGCACCTTTTTTATAGCAACTTCTCTATCAGGTAGTGATTGTTGTCCACATAAGACGATACCCATACCACCTTTTCCCAGACAAACATCTGTTTCAACCGTTTTTGTTTCATAGTGTCCCACCAACTCTTGCAGTGCCGTATTTTCTGTCACCTCGGTGTTCATGCCAATGTGAGTTCTGGGGTCAAATGTTTTATAAACCGTGAGGTCAAGAGACAACATCAGTGTACATGTTTCAGGCAATGTTGAGTTCGACATATAGTTTGAAACCTTTTACTGTCCACGCCTGTGAGCGCGCTTCTTTTCATCTTGAGACATCGAACTGTATGTTCGAACACAATTACGACCGGAGTCTTTCGCAGCATATGCCGCCATATCAGCTCTATGAACCCATTGATCGATGGTTTCTGTCTCGCGAAACTCAGCCACTCCAAAGCTGGCAGATACACTTAGCCCTTGAGCTATACGGTCCCATGGTGTACCGGAGATTTGTTGGCGAATCCTTTCAACTGAAGTTTTAACTCTCGCTTCTGTAACTTTTGGATAGATGATGAGCATTTCGTCACCACCATAGCGAATACAGGGATCATGTTTCCGGATAATGTTTTGGATAATTGTGGCAATCGTTTTTAAGACTTGATCCCCGACTTGGTGACCAAAAGTATCATTAATGGGTTTGAATTTATCCAAATCGATAAAGACACAGGAGATGGGTTCACCAAGTTGCTGACGCTGCTCAAGTAGTTTAGGGAGTGTAGTCTCCATATAGTCTCGTCTAAAAAGTCCTGTGAGAGGGTCTTTTTGAGCGCTTTGTAGCTTGTTCATGACATCTTGCATGTGATCCAGTTCTGTTTGGGTAACAATCTTAATTTGCAACAAGATATCGCCAATTTCAATGTAGTCTTCTACACTCAAGATGGTCGGTTGACTAATGCGTTGATGATTGACAAATGTTCCATTTGTTGATCCGGCATCCACAATAAACAATTTCTTCTTTTTAGTGTAATTGATGATGGAGTGCTTCTTACTGACAGCGATGTTGTTTAAGTGGAGTTCACACTGTTCTTCACGACCAACCATGATTTGATCACCTGGCTTCAACACATAAAAACTCAGTATTTCTGCACCAGAAATGACACGAATGGTGACAAACTTTTCTGGCTCACTCTTTTTGGGTTGTGGACGAAGAGAATCCACTGAGATCTTCATGGTTTGATCGGTAAGTTCTTCGCTAATCTCAGAAGATTCTTCCAAATTACGAGAGGGATTACTCAAATCAAGTGTTTCCAGGGGGTTTGCATTTCTTGGGACACTATTTTTGTTTGGAGAACTACCGAAAGGAAGATTAAAACCAAATGGAGAAGTACGTTTTTTACTCACAATATTACTGGGGTGGTGGTGAATGAATACATTAGATAACAACTTTACAATAGAGTAACATCGAACAATAACATTCCAAAATTGACCTTCGTTGATTATTTGTGAATATTTTATAAAATATTGTATTTCAGTGTGACAAGTTTGGTACCTCGTTTCACTGTCACTTTCATATTTTTCCAAAATAAGAGACGTCCATACACTTTGAGGAGGTCTTTATCACTTTGTACATTCATCCCGTTTATGGATACCACCACATCACCACGTCTTATCCCTGTATACTTTAGCGGACTCTGACAAGATATCGCTCGAATCCTGATGCCCATTCGATCTCCGTGTTCGTTCTTTGCCCATGATAGATGTGCCAATCGACTGGCTTCTTTCCAATGAGTGGAATAATGTTTGACTACTTTTTTGGGTACATGATAGGTCAAACTGCCTTTTTTCGAAATGTTTGGATTTTCGACGGTGCACTTTCCTCTACGAGTTCTTTGTTTACGCTTCTTCAATACTGATTTGTGACCACTCAATTTCAAAGGGGTTCGGCCGGATGAAACAACTTTAGCAGTCTTGCTTGTACTGTGTATTTCCACCTGTTGATCCATATTCAATGTACTCTGGGTATCGATGGTATCTTGAGAATTAGATGCTACAGAATCAGTTGTGCTGGAAAGAGTCTGATGCTGATTTTGGTCTTCTTGCGACGCGTCTAAATTTTGTGTGTGGTCTGGATTTTCTTGTGGAAGAGCAGGGGTCGATACACCATCAATTGTAATAAAGTCCCAACTGTTGTTTTCCACACCATCTTCGATGCTCCAATCCGTACTACTCAGTTGAGATGTGGGAAGGTATTGTTGAATAATATTGTTCAGCAATGTTGTTGGAATCATCCATCCGTAAAGAACGGTGACAAATAAGGTAGCTTGGATTGCTTTTACAGTTTGATTTATGGACCACATGATCGCCTCCAGTTGACTTATTCAACGGAGTCACATCATTTTTTATTCATTAAACGGAATGTTTTTACGCATGGGGAGATGGGGAATATTATCTTCATCATAAGGGGCTCCATACACACGGTATCCCAGTTGTTCGTAAAATGATTTCAAGTGTGCTTGAGCTCCTAGTGTGATCTTGTTTAGATTATGACGCTGTTTGAAGCATCGTTCCGTATGTTCCATCAGTAATAATCCCAACCCAAGACCACGAAATTTAGAGTGTACAATCACACGACCAATAATTCCATGTTGAGGATTGTCTTTGGCGATGAAGTACCGTGTATACATGGCTGGTTCGTTGTTGATTAAGCCCATTAAATGGAATGCTGTTAAGTCCACTCCATCTGCATCGAGATAGTTACAGTTCTGTTCTATGATAAAGACTTCCTGACGTAGTCGAAGGATACTATAGAGCATTTCCGTCGTTAGTTCCGAGAAAGAATAATCATACCAGTCTATATTGGGAGCATTTGCTGTCATTGTTTTCTACACAGAGTGGGTTGTTTTGGGTTATAAACTGTGTATTCTGTAACAATAATTTTTGTGGTCGGTGTATGAAGGTTTATAAATGGCCATTGTTGCTCTTGTTGCTTGGTGTAAATCAAGTGATTCGGACTCCATTTACATTATGGAATTGGACGGCCCAGATGAAACTGTGGTCATCAGGTTTTGAATCGGTTGTTTACAAAACAAGCAGTAGTCGTGTTGAAGTCTTTGAAAAGTCTCTGGTCGCAACGGATATCAAAGATGGCAATCAACACACCACTAAAATGAACAGCGGTGACACACCTGTACTGATTGTCCTCAGTGATATGCAGTCATCTGTTGGATTTTGGCAGCCATGGTTGAATGGGCTTGAGTTTGATGGTGTCGTTCGATTTATCGAATGGTATGGACACGGTGAAAGCGAGTGGACAGACAATGCGATTGTTTTTTCAGACTTGGATTCATTGTTGACGATGTCTTTGTCTGATGTAGAAGGTGAAATATTCATTGTTGGTCAAGGTATTGGTGCTCAACTTGGGATTCGATATATGCAGTCCCATCCGGAATTGCCTATTGAGATGATAGCAATCCATTCGGCTGGTTTTACAACACCAGCGTTGTATCCTCAAACTGTTCCGGAATTAAAGAATTCTGTGTCTAAGTTGGTTACCGAGCAGTGGTTGCCAGAATTTGTCTATCGCGATTGGTTGGAGTGGCTGGACAATCCTTTTTCATTGGCAATTGAAAAAGAGACTCATTTGGTCCCACACTTTAAATCTGATGAACTTCCAGTTGTCACATGGGTGGGGTTTGCTCCGAAGGGGAGTGTCGCTCAGATTCCGGACTGTTCTGTAGAGGTACAGTGGACCTGCAAAGAAGACTTTAACAATCTTGTACAGAAAGTACTGTCCAATCGTAAAACAGACTCCAAGGACGATGTTTCTACAGAATGACGATGTAAGTATTTGTGAAGAGTACTTTTCCGTGTGCGTGTTCATGAAAACACTGTTGAAGACTCTGTACTCTTGATTCTGCAGGGGCTATTTTTTGGTGTACTTATTCTTCCCACACACACCAATCACTCCAAGAATCTTGGGGACTGGCATAAGGACTGTCAACACCTACACTGTGGTCTGTTAACCAATCTAAAGTTTGTGTCCAGGCTCGTGGTGTGATGGTATGACCGTTGTTGTGTCTACAATGAACACTGGTTTGTCCAGCCTGTTGCAATTCTGAAAAAAGGTGTCCAGTAGCCGATTCAAAATCGACAACAGGCAATGTGGCATCTGGCCAAACATCGCTACTACCCCCACTTACCAACAATACCGGTATATTTATTGATGCAGGGTTGTGTACAGAAAAGGGGTTGGAAAACCCAGGAATTGTAAGATCTGCACCCCCACTAATCTCGACTGCTGAAGCCAATGTATCCGAACGATTGGAGAGGATGACTGTATTGAAAAGGGCTCCTCCACTAAATCCAAGTGTGCTCAGACTGTCCATATTGAGTGCATCAGAGTTGTACACATCAAAATGTTCTGCGAGGCAGGTTCTTAGATCATCAAACACAACTAAATCATTGTCTTCTGTTCCTTGTTCAATTTTCCACAAATGAAATCGTTGTCCAAACAATTCCCAAATCTCAGAAACTGGTAAAATGAAAGCGATATTGTATTCGTCAGCAACGGATTGTAAAGACAAACCTGTGATGAGTTGATTTGTTGGATTGGATCCCTCTGGCATAAGGCCGTGAAAGAAGAACACTGGCTGTATATCAGCCGTACTGTCTGTAGGGAGAACAAACTGCACAGAGCGCTCGGTTCCGTTACTCGTAAATGTTTTCAATTCGCGACTGTTGTCGATGGTCGGACAAGTGCCCGATATTTCACTCAGCGGAGCTGCACTCCAAGGTTGTATACTACCTGTGTCTGTTTTTGTTTCTGAGCAAGCCAGCAGACTTGAAAACCACCAGATATTGTTCATGAACATCTCCTTAAGTGTTTCACCGTCGTTCTATTTTGTGAACGGGGATGTGCCCATTAGTCTATCATTATCGAATAAGAGGGGTATCATCAGAAAAATAGATATACAGTGATAATTTTAGAAAGGATTATTCCATTCGAATCAAAGAACAACCATCGACCCAAATTGTGCCTGAGACAGAAGAAGAAAGAACAACCTCGACATGACTAGCATCTTGTGGAATAAAAGAATCGATAACGATCGGTTCCCAGTCATAGGTTCCCAAACGTATCTCTTCTGTTTCCGATTTTAAAAGGCTGTTATCTGCCGTTTTATAGTGTAACGTAATATTGGTTTTAGAGGCTTCTTGACGGTATTCAATCAAACTGTTTTTGGACTGTACAAAGGCTTGGAAACGCAATTTGTATGCATCTCCGACAGGAACAGATTGGGACAAATTGGGAAACACCATAGTGTCTTCTGTATTGTAAAAACGCAATGAGTGGTTGCCATCTACTGTATTTTCAGTGTCGACAGAAAGTGCGCCTAGGGGTTCATCATTTTCAAATCGAAATCCAACCCCCTCGGTCCATTGATTGGTTTTCAATTCAAACGATGAATTCGCAAATGGCATTAAAGAAAAAGGACCGTCTGTTGGTGGAAGCGGTTTCGTTCCAACAACGGTTCCCACGTCCGTTCTAGACTGTTGAGAAAACTCTGGTGTGAACGGTTTTGCTAAAGTGATGGTCTTTCTACTTGTACTGCCTTGGTATTTGTACGACAGTTCCATCGTAATATCTATGCCATTAAAAGAACCAACGCGTATTGCGACAAGTTTTTTGGGGAGCCCTAATGACTTTGCGATGCTACTGGCTTGTTTTCGTTCTGGTTTGTCCATGTTTTCAAACTTTCGAATGATTCCATCACCTTTTCTTAATTTGTGTCTTTCTGTACTGGGAATTTGTAACAAATATTGTAAGGCCATTTTGGTGAGTGGATCTGTAACCATGACTGCAATGTGAGGGTGTGTACTTCCCATTGCGACAATTTGTGCATCTGAGGCATCGTCTTCTATCATCGACAGAGCCGCTTGAAGACGACCATATGGTGTTAATTCGTTAATGTCATACAACCAGCCTTGAACCGTTTGCTGATCTTTCTCAGAAAAAGGAGCATCGGCGTGGCCAAGGGGTATAAACCAAAGTGCACATAAAAATGACAACATGAGATCTCTCTATGAATGTTGTGGAGATATTCTATCAACGAACAACCCACACGATTTATTTCATCACTCTACAATTCTTAACATGGGACCAGAATTAGTTGGTGTAGGTTCTGGAGCATCATCTTGTACAAAGAAAGTGACTTGTTCTAGTGTGTGCCAAGGAAAGAAACAGGTGTATACTGCGTCAAAAGACAAGCGAATCTCCAACCCTTCCTCAAAATATTCAGGACGATAATGATGAAAGAAGTCTGAATCCAGTCGAATAGGGATCTTGTCTCCGAATTGTTTCAACACTTTTTCAGGGATCCCAGAATCTTGCAGTTGTTCTGTGTTGGCAACAAAGAATAAGTTGCATCCCAATGCGAAACCCAGTTTTAGGGCTTGCTCAGAATGCGTTCCAACAGGATTGGGGGTCCATCTCTCGGAATCATCTTGATTAATTTTGAAAGAATGTACTGATTGAACTTCTATACTGGCTTCTATTTCCGGAGAGGTAGACTCTTCGGGAATGGGCATGAACTGTTGCAGATCTTGATCACTAATTTCCAAAGTGGCCCCTATCAAACTTAAGTCATCAACTGTAAGGGGGGCTTTCCCTGACAAAATATTTTTGATTTCTTTCTTGTTTTTCCCTATGGCTTTTGCAAGTGCGCCAGTGGTCATATTTTTTTCTTGTAATATGGAAAGTATGCCTTGAATGATGAACTGTGATGGGGACGACATGGTGTTGACTTCCTTTTTGCTTTGTCAGACGGTTTTCAAAGGGGATATACATATTGTATGTCGATGTTTATCTCTATTATGGTTGTTCTGTCAACATGGTTCCTGTTTCAATGGCTCTTTGTTTGGGCTCGAAAACAGCGACGTAAAAACTTTACGCGTACAAAGGGTGGAAAGATACGAGAGGTGGTCGATAGCATCCCTCTAGTGGTCACTGCAACGACTCGATATTTGAACCTTCCTCCGAATCAACCAACACATACACAAGCCAGACTTGTGCTTACGGAACAATGGCTGGTTCTAGCTTCTGACAAAGGTGTCTTGTTAAGAGCCAACAGAGGTGGTGGATTAAAGCTTAAGTCTTTAGGGGGAGGAAGATGGATGTTTTTGGGTACTTCTCCCAATAAACAAACAGATTTACGAATTGTATTTTTGGTTAGAGAGGCCACGTGGATAAATTCTTTACAGCAATTTTGTGGCTAAATCTTCCTTGGCTTTGTGCGTGTCAGGAAGGTAATTTAACCAGTGGAACTTGGTCACTAACTTCTGATGATGTACTCTTTGAATTACAAATCGTTGACGAATTTTTTTGGCAAGATGTGTGTGTAGATATGGTTTCATCTGTTGTGATGACAGAGGGGTGTATTGCTGCAGAGGTTGATGTAGTGGATGGTGTTCAGTGGTTTGAGATACCAGTGACAACATCTGTTGGAGATATGGACTTTATTATACGGATTCACAATGGCGTTGTGAAACTACCTCAAAGTAGTTTGGAAGGGTATGTTGAAGGGGTGTTGACTGCAGCCGCTTTGGATTCCAATATAAAAGATGAGCAACGAGCACAGACACGTTTACGGATAGCAGAACAAAGGTTATTGTGGGAGGCAGGTGCCTTTTCTCTTCAAAATGAAAAGAAGGAAATTAAGGGGGCATTGGTTTTTGTACAGAACGAAGTTCGTGTGATGGTCTTTGATAGGCATTGGTTGACTCCAGAGATACAATATTCTTCAATAGCCCATGATGGACTGGATTGGTTGATATCTTTTGAGGCAGAACCACAGTTTTTTGATGTGCCAACCTATGTACGTGTGCATCCGTTGGAATTGACTGTGAGTATTCCACAAGGTGAACGCAGATCAAAAGAAGATATTCAATACACGTTGGTTCCAAACCCACCAGACTTTGAGGTTTTGGAAGTGCTTAAACAAACGCAAATAGAAGTCAGTCTAGAAGAAGAACAGAGCATGATAAGCGAGAAAGTACATCAGATACTGTCACACCTGACAACAGAAGAGACCTGTCTTTCTTGGGGGACCTCTGGAGCATTACAGACACCATTTTGGTTGGGGTATGATGTTTCTAGCTCATGGGAGAGCCACGATTGTACAATCCGAATTGAACCAAGTATTGTACAATATCGACGTGTCTTTAATGCTAAATTCACAGGTAAATCTGTTAAACAATCATTTATCAAACCGTGAGGAAATTGATGTCAACGATTCATTTTTCATCGATTGTAAAGTCTTTTACAGGCCCTAAGGGCGAATCTACTACAATTTTAAAAGGTATTGATCTGACCATTGAGGACGGAGAGTTTGTGGTGTTGGTTGGGCCCTCTGGATGTGGTAAATCGACTATGTTAAAGTGCTTAGTTGGGTTGATACCGGTGTCAGAAGGTTCTATCCGAGTTGGGGATATCGACATCACAAACCTACCTCCTGCTCAACGGGACATAGCATTGGTATTCCAATCCTACGCCTTGTATCCTCATATGACCGTTGAAGAAAATATGGGATTCGCATTGAAAATGCGCAAAGTATCTGCTGAAGAACGTCAACTCAAAGTACATGAAGTGGCCGAACTACTGGGGTTGGTCGACTTGTTAGAGCGTTATCCAAAAGAGTTATCGGGTGGACAAAGGCAGAGGGTTGCCATTGGTCGAGCCATTGTTCGTCGACCGAAGGTATTCTGCTTTGATGAGCCATTGTCAAATCTTGATGCCAATCTACGAAATCAACTGCGTTTGGAGTTGAAGAAATTGCATTCTCAGCTTAAAACAACGATGGTTTATGTAACACATGATCAAGTAGAAGCCATGACCTTGGCCGATCGAATTGTGGTACTGAATCAAGGGGTTGTTCAGCAAGTTGGTACACCTGAGGAACTGTATAACAATCCAGACAATTTATTTGTGGCTGGTTTTATTGGTTCACCAGCGATGAACTTTTTTCATCATATAAAGGATGGTGTGGTTGTTGGAGTGCGTCCTCATAATGTTGTGTTGAATAGACATGACCAAGGAGAGGGAGAGATGATGGGGGTCGTTGTAGCGGTAGAGCGTCTTGGATTTGAAGCATTGGTGCATGTAACGATTGGTTCAGAACCATGTTGTGTACGTATTGAAGCGTCCAATGGAATTCCAACAACGGGTAGTACAATTCCGATATCTTTTACAGAGGCAGTCTATTTTGATGCAGTGTCACATCAACGGATTGAACGCTGAGGAGAAAGAGAGAAGGCGGCTGCGACTGGTTAGCCTAGGCGTGCACTGTTTTCTGCCAATACTTTGAGGATGTCTCTGGTAGATGTGTGTTGCTCAGCCGTTTTGTTTGCATGCTTCCAAAGAAGTTTTCCACCTTTTGCAAATAGTGCTTCGCCACCTTGTTGCCAAACATCTCCCTGATTTTGTCCCTGTCGAGTTCCTTTCTTGGTAAGTGCCAAGCCCGCTTTTATCGTTCCAATACCGATGCCTAAACCACGGTGTAGGTTCATCATTTGATAGGTCGTGCGCTTTTCATCTGTATAAATGGGAAAGGGGATATCAAACTGTTCAACGAAATCTTGAGCCATGAAATGAGTTCCATTTCCGATGGCGATAACCTGAATCCCCATCGCTTGTATTTGTGGGTGTATGTCTTTTATTCGAGCAGCCTGCTCACGACAAAACATTCAACCATAGTGTCGTAGCCAGGTGATGAATACAGCATTGTTTTGCCATATACTAGACAACAAAACAGACTGACCCTCTATTGTTTGGATAGAAGGAACAGTCTGTTTGTGTCGCATAATCTTAAATACAGTTGATGGTTATACAGAGTGTACGCTGATGCGATAAGTTCTCTGCATATTCATCATTGGATTAAACAGTTCTTTTCTTGACGCGAGGGTCTGCATCACGACCGGTGCGAAACTCCGGACGAGCTCCACCTTTTGCAAATCCCAATTCTTTCTCCAGTTTCTCTGTGCTTTTTTCTTTGCTTTGGAACTGACGAATTTTTCTTTCAAGACGTTTAACATGTTGATTTTGACGCTGTAATTTTGAACCCATGGGGGAACTCCTTAAATATTGGTATTGTACAATATAAATATAATCAATCACATGTGTATAACTGATCTGGATTTATTCTTCAAGTCATTTTCACCATAATTATAGAAAGAGTGTGGTTTTCTCGAAGGGCTAGGGGATTGCTTTGGGCGTTTAGTTGTCAATTTGAATATCAGATACCGATACTGAATCAACCAACCCTCTTGCTGTCCCTTTTTGTGGATTGACGGTGAAAGAACCATTGTCAACAGCAACTTCACCTGTTTGGCCTTGTCCGAGAGATGTGTTCAATTGGAAGGATGAAGCGAGTAACTGTGCGAACTTCATCGCAATTTGTTGATGCGTTGTTTCAAATTCCATTTGATTGCTTCCTGAAGCGGCTCCAGATAAGGTCAAGTTGGCATCTCCTGCAGAAACGACACCATCGCTCAGGCTTGCATTTCCGGTTGCCCGTAATGTACTCATGTTGACAGGATTTGGTGTAGCGCTTTCATTGCTGTCGGGCATCTGTGCAATTGCCTCGGCGTAGTTGCCAAGTGAATGCAACTGTTTTCCATCTAGACCCATACTGCTGTTGATATCTTCAGAGATTCCCATATCAAACCAACCCCGAACATCTGCTTTGAGTTCACCATCTTCAACATACCCACCTTTTACACTTGTAAACAAAGCGGTGTCGAGTGCTTTATTGGTCGACAGATTTGAGCCATCTTGTATGCGATTGTTGGCAACATTAATATTGGCATTCAATGTTGTTCCTTGATCAATGTCTACTGATCCAAAGCCTTCTCCCATGGTTCCATGGTTCAGCCCAACTTGTGCTTGGATATTGGCATTGTCTAGTCGACGTGCACCTGATGTTAGAAGCTCTGTAAAGTCAACATTTGACACTGGATTTTCTGTAGCACCTGAAACGGATGTGGATTTGTCCATATCGGTAATGTCTACTTGGATGTCTTTGGCACCTACATTATCCACCCCAATAGAACCTTTGCCACCACCTTGGTGTGCAAAGTGTCCGCCCGTCATGGAGGCTTCTCCGATGTGTGAGATGGATTGTGGTTGGGTTACTGTCATACCATGAACTTCTGCGGAGCCCATGGAGCCTTGTTGAGCTTGTGCTGTACCGTGTGTTCGTAGATTTTGTGCAGTCCCATTTTGAATGTGTAGGGTATCTTCGTACTTGGCATTTTGAAACGCCATTTTATCCAATCGAACATCTCCATTTCCATTCTCTAAGTCACCCTGAAGATTGTGTACAGATGCCTGCTCGATGCTAGCCCCTTGCATGGCAAAATCATTCACTTCCCCAGACGCGAGTCTGGCATGTAAGCTGGTTGTGTCGGTTCCCGAGATTTCTGCCCCAGAGAATGTAGCATTCCCTACAGTTGTACCGAATGTATCTCCTGTTACATCGCTAAGCGACAGTCGGTCGAGATTGGCCGCGTATTCGTTTTGTTCTCCAAGAGTTGCTTGGACTGAGGCATTTGTTCCGGAGATTGTACCGATAGAAGCCAGGCCGTTTACATTGGCATCATTTGCAGTGACCGATCCAACGCTGGCATCATAAGAATCGTTGTTGCGATTTCCTTGGATGTCATTGATGGATAGTGTCCCAATACTGCCAGCATCATGTCCAATATTACTTCCGGAAACATTTCCCACTGAAAAGCCACTTTGTGTCAAGTTCCCATTGCCATGAGCCGCGGCATTTTGTAGAGAGACACTGTCTGCTTGAGTCCCAAAACCACGTAAACCTGTTGCTGAAGCACCGTCTATATTGAGTGTGCTTCCCTGTTGATTGTTGCTAAATGAACTTCCTGTAACAGTTGCTTGATTTACGGAGGTACCCAAGAGATTTGCTTGGGTCATGGCAGCACTGTCAACTGACCCCGAAGAATGTCCATCATGATGACGGAGGTTCAAACCACTTAGATTGGCCTGATCTACCGTTCCAAATTCAGATTGGTATCCCTGCAGCGTACTTGAATCTACTTTAACGCCTTGGGCACCAGCAACATTGTTCACAGAGGCACCACCAATGGTTAGCAACTCTGCTGTGTGACCATATCCAGCGATATCAGATAGACTACCACTGCTTAACGATGCGGCTTGTCCAGAACTTGAACTTGAGCCTGCAAGATTCGTCATATTTGCTTGTGCAATAGAGGTGTTTCCGTAAGTTGCATTGGTTGCGGATACACTACCTGCTGAACCGCTGTGTAGATTGTCATCTAAGTCTGAGGATACCATTAGGTTGTTTACGCTAGCACTTTCTATATTGCCACCCATGCCTTCCATGTTGCTAGCATTCAGACCCATAGCACTGGCATTCAGTTGTTGGGACTCTGTGTTAAACTGAGCCGATACACCTGATCCTGATAAGCTTGAAGCATCGAGTCCATCTGTATCCAGTCCTTGGACTGCGGCTTGATTGGTTGATACAGTAGCCAAGTGACCACCGCTTCCATTTCCTGAGGGGGCAATGTTTGCTTGAATACCTTGGAACTGACTGTTTTCGATTCGATTGGAACCAGCGACGACTTGAGACGCATTGAGTTGATCTATTCCTAGAGACCCAGAATCGTTGTTGCTGTCAAAGGATGCATTGGCTCCTGACATGGCGATGTCCCCACCAATCGTGGAGCCATTTTGTGTTGTTTGTAAACCTTGTAGGACAGCATTGGACACAGAGAAGGATGCTTGGTTTGGTGCATCTTCGAAGAGATCTTTGGAGCCATTGGCTTGCAGTTGGAAATTGTCTAGCGTTATCTGCTCTAAAGTAATGGCTTGTCCATCATTGATTGTTGGATCTTGAATATGAATGTTGTGTCCGACAATCGCACCAGCACGCAACGTAACATTTTGAGGAGCGTTTTCAGTACCCCCTTTCTTTGCAGACAATGTTCCAAGAAAACCAGCATCCATAGAAGCATTTTCGACCGTGATGTGTACATCTGACATCGAGACAGATCCCACGGTAAACCCTTCGAAGGATAAAGAGTTTAATGCAAGACTTGAACACTTCAGCGTTAGTTCACCTGTATTTCGATTGATTTCCATTCGAACTTGGTTGTCAGAGGCTTCTCGATCCAATGAGATTCCTTCTAATGCAGCCACATCTTGTAACTCATCCAAGTCTGTATCGAGACCCCAGATTCCATCTTTGGCATCGAAACTACTGGATTCAACAACATCCCAGATATCATTGGCGCTGTCCCGCACACCATTTGCCCAGTCTCCGACACCTGTAGTGACATTGTCATATTGATCGGCAATCCAGTCCCCAGTATTTTCAAGCCATCCCCACATGCCAGAATTTTTCTCTTTGGGGTCTTCTTTGGTAGGAGGTACCCGTGTGTTTTGACTTTGTTTGGGTTCCTGGGTGCGTTGGACTTGTCTTTGTAATGAGCTCATCGTACTTCACATAAGGGGTTCGTTGCCTTCAATGTATCTGATATCACAGGGATTTGTTGAAGTTTTTCAATGACAAAATTGGCTGGTTGAAGATTTGGACTACAGTATCATGAACTATACTGCAAATTGGGAGTTTTTATGTTGTCTATGTTGTCTATCATTTCGGTCTTGTCTACGGTTTCAGCCACGGAATCTAATTCTATATTTAATCCAGAAGGCGCAACTTGGACCATTCATCCTCAGTATGAGATTGGGTTACTGGCTCCAATTACCCATCGTATTCAATTGGGACAGCAGGGGACGGAGTTCGATTATATTAAAGATGGGGGACAAGACAATCTGTTTCGTTTTCAACGCTTCGAAATGTGGTTTCAACACAACGGTCGTCATCATCTGGGCTTTCTGTTTCAACCTTGTGATTTGGCAACAACCACCGAAGCATATACCGATTTGCAGTTTGATGAAGTCGTTTTTACGGAAGGTACTCCAATGCTGTATCGATATGGATTTGATTACTATCGTGGAAGCTATATGTATGATTGGCGTGAAGGGACAGCCGAGCAGTTGTCTTTTGGTGTTGCCCTTCAAATTCGGAATGCCACTTTAGATTATCGCTCTGCAAATGGAGAATTGCAAAATACGAATCGAGATATCGGGCCAGTACCATTATTGGCGATGCAAGGGAAGTTTGAGAAAGAAAACAACCAATGGTGGGGTTTTGATGCTGCAGGTTCCTATGCACCTTTAAAATACATCAATGGCTCTGATACAGATATTGTAGGTGCTATTTTAGATGCCTCTATACGAGGTGGTTTGCATTTAGACCACGGTACCGATGCTTATGTGAATCTTCGATACATTGGTGGTGGTGCAGAAGGTACTGACAACACACCGGACCGCGGGAAAGATGGATATGTTCTCAACTGGTTGAACTTTGTAACCTTATCTGTAGGTGTTCAGTTACGCTGATCGCTGCCCAATTCCTTGCCCATGTCCTTGCCCATGAAAGAGAACAGAGATTCGAACGAAGGGCAGTGATTTGTTTGATGGTCGAAGTGTTTTGAAGTTGAAATCAACGAGCTTCTGCTCTTGAATGTATCAATGTTCTTCAAGCTTTATCTGGTAGGGGGTTGTACAATCACTCCCAACGCCAGTAACCGTAATCACATAATATCCCGTGTCATCACTGCTGGCCCCGCCTTCATAGTCGAACTCTACAGTTGTACCAGGGCCATTACCTGTGGCTGTTGCTACGACACCGAAAGAATTTCCTTGTTCATCAAACCCTTCCATACTCATTGACAAATCCAATGTGTTTGGGACATCCCACAATGTGATGGTAAAGTTGAAGTCCCAACCCCAACCATCAACATTGTAAAATGCAAAGGTGTCTACATCGTTGTTGGAAGAGTGATAGTTGTAAAATTCAATGATACCATCGCCTTCGTCCAGACGTCCAAGATAATTTATTGCTCCAGTATCTCCAAATGTCCATGTGTCATTCGGTTCCCATTGATCTAAGAAACCATCATCGGCTATTTGATTACAGTTTTGGTCCAATCCATCGCATTCATCATCGAGTGCATCTGGATTAAATGTGGGGTCTGAGTCTAGACAGTCTCCGTCTTCAGGGGAGAAGCCATCTCCATCTGCATCTTGACTTTGTGGGTCTTCCCATTCATCATCCGGTATACCATCGCAATCTTGGTCGATACCATCATTGCTGTTGTCTGGGACTCCAGGATTGATGTTTGCATCATTGTCATCACAATCCCCTTCGTCTTCTGTCCATCCATCCCCATCAAGATCTTCGACGGGATCTTCTGTATCAATATCTTCTCCAGTATCCTCTCCAGTATTCGTATCTGCAGTATCTTCCGAACCTGTGTCATCAGTGTCTGCTGTGTCTGCTGTGTTTTCTGACGTGTCCAACGGAGTAATGTTTTGCTCGATATTTTTGAAGTCGTCTGTACAAGCGAAAAGCAAAGAAATCCAAAGCATGGTGTATCCATTTGTTGAAAAGGTAGATAGTTGTATGGTTTGAACTGAAAGGATAGCACATTACTATGACAATTCTACGAAAATCCCTATTTAGCATTCTATTGGTCATTTTCTTACTGGGTCTTTTAGAGTTTGTGGCGTTTAGCCAACTTAAGGCCAATATTTATGATGGAGACACGGCCTATTTTTGGAAATTGAAACCCAATCTCGATCAGCAAATTGACAATGGTTCTCATCCATTTCATTTACGGACAAATGATCTGGGATTTCGAGATGAACCATTGGATGGTCGTGATCGCTGGTTATTTTTAGGCTGCTCAACCACACTAGGCTGGGGGGTTGACGTTGAAGATACATTTTTATTTGAAGTTCAACAGAAAATGCCTTTGGTGGATGTACTCAATGGTGGACAACCAGGATGGTCTACAGCTCAAGTTTTACTCAATATTGAATCCTTTCAATCTTTGAACCCAACACATGTGTTTGTGGGCCTTGGTGTTCGTGATGCTCAGATGTCAATGAAGGCCGATAAAGAAGCTATTCCATCCCCTTGGTTGCTTCAAACATCCACTTTTATGTGGTTACAGCAACTCAAAAACACACAATCAGATACATCGATTCAAACCACACAACATCAGTTTAGAGTCTCCCCAGTAGACTATTCTCAAGCGCTGTCTGAAATCATCGGAGCGTTTCCAGAATCTACAGTTGTGTTGTATGAGTTCCCTCAGGTCGAGTTTTCTGTGGAGCATGCCAATGTGTTAACGGAAATGGGTGCGTTGAAACCCGCTCAGTTTCCCCGTACGGCATTTTTCCCAGACGATGTCATTCATTTAAATACAACAGGGCATCAACGACTGGCAGATTGGTTTATGACTACGGTTGTAACCAGCCCAAATCTGTAATCCACTTGGAAACAGTGTCCCCAAAGAGCACAAAACCTTCAGCATCAGGATGTCCACCATCGAAGAAAAGGGGTTCCCGTATGTCACTGTTGTTTTCAAACTGGGCAACTATTTCCATGGCCAGACTTTTGGGAGGCGGAGGTTGTGGCCCTTCGGCGAGTACGGTTCCGGTCGAACGATCAATCATCTGTTGCATACCTCTGTTGAGTTGAAGAGTCACACCACCTTCCGGAAGATTGGTATCAAATATGGGCGTTGTATCTAGTAAGGGGATGTTTCCAAGTTCTTTGCGAAGGAAGGCAACTTCTCTACTGTTGTTGCTTCTGCCTTTTGGATCGAAACTGGCTAGGGGAGGGAGGATTAACCCCAATTGGATGTTTTGTTGTTGAAGGGTTCGATGAATTCTTTTCATCGTTTGGACATAGCCTTGTAAAGGATTGGGGGTCATCCAATTCGGTCGCATTGCAATCAATACAATAGGTGGTTGTACAGACTCCAATATTGATTTGATGTAGGCTTCAACATGTTCAGGCTTAAGCGCTGGAACACCAGTATTTAAAACGTCGACGCCCAATGATTTTGCCAACTGAGAGGGGTATGTTTCTGAGTGCTTTACACCCCACCCAAAAGTCACAGAATCACCTACACATACGATTTTAAGATTGCGTTTTGTAGACAATTCATCGTCTCGATAGCCCAAACTGTTTGTGCTTACCGTGAAAGCCCTTGTTCTCTGAATGGTTTTGGCTTTATCTTTGGAGAACACTTCAACTGGGTCATGTGGACGATCTGGGACAATTACTTCTGCTTTTGTCAAGTTTGGCAATAGTTTGTGTGCTCTAGGTCCCAGTTCTGGAGCTGGGGTGCTGATAGTATCTGATTGATGAATATCTTTGGATCCACTCATCCACCAAGCACTTCCAGCAATCAAGAGTACAATGGTGGCGGTAAAAATGAACTTTTTCATGTTGGTCACACATAGGTTACGATTTTTTGGTGCACCGTACTGATTTGTTCATGATGAGAGCATTTCCAGTGCGTTTGACAGAGAACTTATTGACACCACCTGTAAAATTAGTGGCATTGCCATTGATGCTTTCGATTGTACATCGACCACTTGTACAGACCCCTTGTGCAGAGCCCGACTGTAGTTCCAATTTTAAACTAAACACACCATTGCGATAGATTCTCATATAGGCCATAGAACCATTGTGCTTACATTGATAGGTACCCACAATGGAGCGACTACTTGACTGAGATTGTGTTGATTTTTTTGAAGTAGATGTCACACTTTGTGTCTTAGCTGCACGTCTAATACCAGTGAGTTTTTTGTTGAACAATCCTGTATGTAGATAGTTCAAATGGCCATAGTTTTCTGGGTTTTCATTGGCAGCAGCTCTAATAATCCCTTGAAGGTATTGTTGAGTTTTGACAGAACATCCTGCAATCGCTTCTTTTGCCAGTAGCAATCGTGGGTCTTCATTTTCAAGATAGGGCAACGCAACCTTGGAATCTCCAACATTGAGAATGATTTTCCAAGTAGAATAGTTTCCTTTGGCCACGATTCTATCAATTGTGGGGATTGATTCACAGAGCCAGTCTGAATTCCGTTCTGGTAAGAGGACGTCTATGGTTGAGGGTGGCTGGACATCTGTTCGTTGTACTTTAATAGTCGGCTTTGTAGGGTTTGCGAGCATTCCCCAACCGAGTGTAACAAACGGAAACTGGAAATAGGTGTTGCTTTTTTGTATGGGAATTAGAACGGGTTTTCCTTCGGTACTTGTATAGAGACTGCTAAGTTCAACATCTGAGTCTAGACTCCAATCTGAACAGGGCTCATATTCTCCATTGACCAAATTATCTTCTACCAATCGGTACTTCTTAAAAGGCTTGTGGTACCATTTTTCAAGTGTAAAAGCGTAGGTTCGACTTGCCATATGAAGTGCTCGACAGGTTTCGCGCACATCTGTCTGTGCAAGTAGTGCTCTGTCTGTAAGTTGAAAATTACCAACGCGGGTTTCAAATGTAATGTCATCTCTAGAAATTTCGAAGGGCGCTTCAGATGCGGGATGTTCTTCTACGATGGAAAATGGGTCGCACTTTCCTTTGTTGAGACATTGATTGCCCAAGTATTTCGGAAGACAAGCCAATAGTCCAAATAAACTTAATGTATACACAATCGCCTCTGAGATGAAAACACACTTTAATACTAAGATGAAATGTCGCTCACTGGCAACAAGAATTGTTGAGACTTCGTCTTGACAGTACTACGCTGAAGGGATTCTGGTTTGCCTTTGAATACAATGGTTCCACCATTGTGGCCTGCGCCTGGGCCCATTTCAACGATGTGATCGGCTGATCTCCAGACATCCACATTGTGCTCAATAATTAACACAGTGTGACCAATTTGCACAAGGTGGTCAATCGCAATTAATAGTGTGTTAATATCATCCATGTGCAATCCTGTGGTTGGTTCGTCAAGAACAAACAAGGTTTCTTTTGCCCTCGAGCCCTTTGCCAATTCGGTTGCCAGTTTGAGTCTTTGCAACTCACCACCACTTAATTCATTGTTTGGCTGACCAAGTCGAAGATATCCCAAACCGACTTTTTGAAGCGCAGACAAACGACTTTGAATCGCTTTGTGGGCTGTGAAAAATGCTTTTGCTTCATTGACCGTAAAATAGAGAACATCAGCAATGTTTCGTCCATTCCAGTGTACTTCCAAAATAGATTCGTCAAATCTGGATCCATCACATATCGGACAGGGAACCCAAATATCCGATATAAAATGCATTTCAATGAGTGTTGCCCCTTTGCCTTCACAATTCGAACAGCGACCCTTTTCAACGTTGTATGAGAAGTGTCCCTTTGTATACCCTCTCTCTTTTGAAAGGGTGGCTTTTACAAAGACATCACGAATCTTGTCTAATAGTCCAGTATAAGATGCTGTGGTACTTCTAGGAGACCGACTGATAGGTCTTTGATCAACGATGCTTAATTTCTCAATGGGTTGAGTGTCAAGTGTGCTCTCAATATGTCTACAAAATCCTTGAAGGACAAGGGTTGATTTTCCAGACCCAGAGACGCCAGTCACAACTGTAAGACATCCTTTGGGAATGGAGAGCGACACATTTTTGATGTTGTGAAGCGAAAATGCAGGGGCTGTAATCCAAGTATCGGATGTTCGTCTTAGAATAGGGTGGTGTACCTTTTTCTGACCCGATAAGTACAATCCTGTCAGTGACTGACCTTGTTTAATGTGTTGAACGGTTCCAGCATCGACGACTTCACCACCCCATTCACCGGAACTGGGACCCAATTCTACGATGTGGTCTGCATGAGCGATAACATTTGGGTCATGTTCAACTAAGATGAGCGTGTTGTTGTACGATTTTAGCCTGTCTAAGGTGTTCAACAATTGGTTTGTATTGTGTGGATGCAGTCCGATTGTTGGTTCGTCCAAAACATAAATCGTTCGCGTCAGGTTTGACCCCAATTGAGAGGCCAATCGGATCCGTTGAGATTCACCACCCGACAAGGTGTGTGAGATTCTATCAAGCGTTAGATACTCCAATCCAACTTCTTTCAAAAACTGCAATCTAGAGAGGATTTCGGTCAGTGGTTGTTCTACGATTTCTGATTCTGTAGGTGTCCATGTTCTGGAGGTCCAAAAGTCCCATGCAATGTCAATGGTCATTTTGCATGCATCAGAGATTGATTTCCCATGGATTGTAATTGAGAGGGCTTCTTTATTGAGTCTGTTACCATTACATTGCCTACAAACTTGAGATGTTCGCAACCACGAAGTGTCTGCTGTCCATCTGTTAATGCGAGGAACCATTCCTTCCCACGTGGGTATATCCTCTGATCCATAGAGTAAAATGCTTTTGAAGTCTTTGTTATAGCTGCTTACCGGTGCGTCAAGAGAGTATCCATGATGGGTAAAGATGAGGTTCAGCGCCGACAAAAACTTACGACTTTGTCGAAAGGGAATGGTTGCCCATCCATGCATCGCTTCCCAAAAGCCATTTGTTGGATTCAGAAATAACTTTTCCCATTGAACAGTTTGAGAGACTCCGATTCCATCACAGGCAGGACAGGCACCCACCTTAGTGTTGAACGAAAACAATCGTGGAGACAGAACATCTGGAATCTTTTTGTTGTGTTCCAAACAGTGATGTTCTCTGGTGAATGTCAATCGTTTAGCCTCTGAGATTGGTTGGAAATAGGCCACGTCTTGACCAAAAGAATAAGCTTGTTCCAACCCTGTAGCCAATCGTTCACGACTGACTTTTGAAGGGGTGAAGCGATCAATGATCAGTACGGGTTTTTGGAGAAGGGTTCCATGTTCAAAAGTGTCCAATTTGATTTGGGTGTTGTCTTTCCATATCCGAACAATTCCATCGTTTAACAAATGCTCAACTCTGATGGAGTCTGCGAAGGGCGCCATCAACAGTCCCTTCTCTTGTATGCTCTTTAATGAGAGGGCTCCTTTGGTTGGAGAGTAAGCCGTTAATGGTTTGGCACAAACAGAACAGTGTGGTTTTCCAATTCTGGCAAACAGGATTCGGAAGATATCATAAATCTCTGTGCTTGTGGCAACAGTTGAACGAGAACTTCGTCCACGATTGCTTTGGTCTATGGCAATGGCTGGCGTTAAACCGCTAATAGATTCTACGGGTGGCCGTTTCATGCGTCCTAAAAATCTACGTGCATATGTGGACAAAGACTCAATATATCGGAGTTGACCTTCTGCAAATATGGTGTGGAAAGCCAAGGAACTTTTGCCTGAACCTGATGGTCCTGTGACAACCGTCATTTTCCCCTTTGGAATGGTGGTGTTGATATTCTTCAAATTATGTGTGGTTGCATTGACAACTTGAATATCCTTGTGCTTTACCTTGCGCGTATATTTTGCCGTTAATCGTGGTTGTAAACATTCTCGATTTTGATGACCCAACACCTCCTTTAAGGCCAGTCCTGTGGGCGTATTTAATTGCGAGAGTGCTTCTGGAGTGCCTTCTCCAACTAACTGTCCACCATACCTCCCTCCATCTGGACCCAAATCAACAATGTGATCAGCCATTTTTACAATGTCCAGATCGTGTTCGATAACCAATACAGAGTTTCCTTTGGTAATTAAATCTTCCAATGCGTACACCAGTTTCTCTACATCTGCCATATGCAACCCTGTACTGGGTTCATCTAAGACATAGAGGGTGTGCCCTTTGCTTCTACGTCTTAATTCTGTACCGAGTTTTATCCGTTGTGCTTCGCCACCAGAAAGTGTTGTGCTGGGCTGACCAAGTTTGATG
>Ga0206130_10002628_pt1 | contig 24676 bp, 29 predicted proteins | sample Helgoland_Spring_9_FD_148637 | JGI IMG/M metagenome (GOLD analysis project Ga0206130, IMG submission 148637) | Pelagic subsurface seawater microbial communities from Kabeltonne, Helgoland, North Sea - Helgoland_Spring_Bloom_20160512_1 | ecosystem: Environmental > Aquatic > Marine > Epipelagic ...
GCGGCTGTTGAGGATGAGGATTCTTCTTTTATATTACGCACAGCAAGAAGATTAAAATCTTTTATTTTAGAATATACTAATCTCTTTAATCTACCTTATCCAATTAATGTAAAATTGACGACAGGTGAAGTAATTTATTCAGCTATTGGTAATGAAGCTGCTTTAATGCGTATGTGTAGGAATTTAGTCAATGAAAATCCTGCTCTAGACATTTATGATTTGGCACTAAGTAAGTTAGTTATTTTAAATTCAGATGGAAATGAGTTAGTCACAGGTCTCACCTGGGACAACTTTTTATCTGAAACTTTAAGGAATTATTTAAGGGACGACGTAGACGAAGTTAATCAAATGAATCTATTAGAACTTATTTTAGATTTTAGAAATTATTCAGGTCTAAAATATCCATTTTATATCGAATTTTATAACGAGGTAGGCAATTTGCCTATTTATAATTATATAGATAATAGAGAAAATTTAGAGACATTAATAGATCAATTATTAGAGCTAAATAGAGGTTCTCTGAACAATGGACACGATTTTACTATTAAAAATAGTGATCGACATGGACATTGGATTTCTGCAGGATTAGCTATGTTTAAAGAAAAAAAAAGACTAGAAAACAGGTATGATTTAATAACGTGGAGAGATTTTATCAAAACAGCTTATCGACGACGAAAATGCAGACAAAGCGCTCGTATTTACCTAGATCGTGGACCGTGGCCTGGATTTTATTTCGAGCTCCCAAATGAAAATACATATAGAGGGGGATATGAGGCATATCTTCTTTTAATGTTTAATAGAATGACTAGTTTGGAGTATCCATATTATATACATACTAATGTAAATACATATCTAATTCAAAATGAGGAAGAGTTACTTGAACTAATGAGCACAACTTTAGGCTATGTAGAATGGTGGGGTGACCATTCAAATATAATAAATAATATTGAAGATCTTGATTTTAATAACAAATTTGCTATAGAAAAATTAAAAAAATGGGGGACGGACATACCTCGTGATGATTTTGATAAAAAAGACCTAAGTAAAAGAGAACTAATTTTATTAAAAAATACTAGCAAGACTAATATCACCTGATTGGGGAGAATATTCTTCATAATTATAATCGGCGTCATCACTATCATCGTCATATAGATACCAATATTCAAATTTATACCAACAATCATACATATATTTTTGAATTTCATTGCATCCAGAATAATTATTGCAACCTTTATTTCTTAACCAAATAGGAACATTTCTATAAGATAAATTTCTAAAAATCATACCTCCAGTATTTAAATTATTATAATATTCACTCCAAGTAATATATTTTTTATTTTTTTTTATTATTTTTTTATTACTATCAAACCATTCTTTAATAAAATATCTATCATTCATATTTTCTAATACAATATTATAATAATGTTTCCATATTAACGTTATTAATTCTTCAGGTAATGCATATAGTCTATTAATCATTTATATTACATTTTATAAATTATCTATATATATATTTGAAAAAATACGTTATATCAATATAATTCCAATAATATTTTATATATTTAGCATTTTCTCTGAATCCAGAATAATTTTTATTCAATCCTCTCCATTTTTTTAAGTTTCTAAATATCATAGCTCCTGAATTTGAATATATTCCAATATCCCACCTATACTTTTTATTATCAAAATATTTATGTTTCATTTCATCTAGTACAATATTATAAAAATGTTTCCAAATTAATCTTTTTAAATCTTCTGGTAATGTATTAATCATAATTATATACTATAATAAATAATATTTATTAGTTTTATAATATAATAAATTATTTGAAATATACCAACGATCATGATTATTATCAGTTATTATTTTTCTTATTTTATGCCAATTAGAATATTCTATTTTCTTTTTCTTTCTAAAAATAAAAGTTTGATAATTATTATTTAGTGAATAAATATCATTCCAAGTATAAAAACATAATTTTTTAGGAGTAATAATCATAGAAATTAAAGGATCTTTGATAAATATTTTCTGATACATTTCTATAAGTACTGTATCAAAATAATATTTCCAAATTATTTTTTGAATCTCATCTGGTAAATTTAGTAATCTATTAAACATAATATATATAATATTATAAATAATATAAATATATCTGGAATGAATTTGCTAAATTATGATTTAAAATTTATTATTTTATCATTCATTGATCCATTTGAAACACAGAATTTGAGACTTACTTGTAAAGAATGGTTTTCAATGCCAAAAGAATCATTATTTAATACAAATTTTTATAATGATTTAATAAATCTTAAATCAATTGTAAAAAAAGAATTGAAGTATGTTTGTCTGGCTGATAATCTAGATATGCCATATGAAATACCAATTTTCAATATATTAAAATTAAATAAAATGTACAATCAGCTACCTATATCAATCAAAATTGATGAAGACTTTAGAAAAATAATTGAAAAGTATTCCATAAAAAAACCATCATTCATTTATTAAAATTAATATGTAGATTTACTGAAGTTTAATAAAAATGACTTAAAGGTTAATTTTAAACCAAATATTATAATGGATACATTTATATATAATGCTCATGTAGAAAAAGTTTATGATGGAGATACAATTACTTGTTCAATTGATTGTGGATTTGGAGTTATTCTAAAAAAACAAAAAATAAGATTATATGGTATTAATACTCCAGAGGTAAGAGGAGATGATAAAGAAACTGGTATTATTTCAAGAGATATACTTCGTGAAAAAATACTAAATAAAGATATTCAAATTAAAACAATTAAAGATAAAAAAGGAAAATATGGTAGATATTTAGGTATTATATATTTAGATAAAATTAATATGAATGATTGGTTAGTTGATAATAATTATGCTATAAAAGTTGATTATTGAGCCCAACCTATTATACCACAAGCAATTCTCTTTCCCGCATTACCGGTTTTGATACTCTCGTTATATATTTTTTCATTAATTATTTTATCATCAAAAGATAATCCACCTTTTCCTAAATCATCTTCGTCTTCATGAATTACTACACTTCTACCTATAATATTATATTTACCATATAATTTGATTAATTTATCATATATTTTATAATTTACATTTCCATTTTTATCAGCTAAAATATTTCCTAGATCACCTGCATGTCTATTTTTTTTATTATCTAAAATATCTCCATGTAATGTATTATCTGGATTAAAATGGGAACAAAGTGAAGTACAACCTTCTCTTAAGTCTCCTTTACTATGAATATGAAAACCGTGATAACCTGGAGATAAACCCTTAATATTTAGATTTATTTCTAACAATTTTCGATCAGGTGTTTCAGTAAATTCTATACATCCACGAATATTATCCTGTGTATTTGTTAAAACACATACTGCTTTCATAATATATATATATATATATTATAATTTATTTATATAGGAATACCATAAGTATTAATAGATTTATTTTTTTGATTTATCATTGGTAAATTAGCCATTATTGCTAAAATTCTAAAATCTTCTAATGTAGGTATTTCATCAGGTTTATTTTTTGTATATTCATATTTTCTCCGCGATTGTTTTATCCACCCCAATTTCATATAAATATTTCTAATTATTTCATTAAAATTTTCTATTTTATTAGAATCTGATTCATAAAAATTTATAGCTGTTTGTAATTGTTGAATTTTTTTTTCCTGTATTTTTAGTAATTCTTCCATTGTTTCAATTTCTTCTGATATAGTGTCCATTTTTTTTACTTTTTTGATTTTTCCAAGAGGTTTACCACCAACAATGTTAAAGTATGTTTTTAATATTTCTATACCTTTTTTAGAATTTATATTAAATTTTTTTTTTGAAATAGGATCAAAAATTTTAGAATACATATATTTGTATTATGCTGACATTAAATAGTATCTATAAATAATTTAATTTAAGAAAATATAATAGTTCCTTTATCAGTTATACCAATAGTATGTTCAAATTGGGCAGTATAGCTACCTTTTATATCACTAACAGGTGGATATTTTTTTATAATACCTTGTTGAGATAATGATTTCAAAAATCTATCATATTTCGATATCTTTAAATCGTCTAACCATTTTTTACAAAATGCTAATGTAGAAAAGTTTTGTTCAATTGTATCTAAAAATTTCCTGTCTTTCGTTCCCATTTGTAAATTTCTATAATCTTTTGTATAATCTATCATATAATGGGAGCAATTTGGTAATTCTTTTAATATATTGTTATGTGTACTTGTAAAACACTCTATGGCGTAAATTTCATTACTTTTCATTCTAACAGGATAATCTATTTTAAAATTTGGTACTGATTTTTTACCATGAATCTGGTAAATATCAATACTATGACCTGTTAAATTTTTTATAGATTTAATCTGATAATTTTTATTATCCAGATCTATTTCAAATGATTCTATGTGTTCTTGAACATATGTACCAATATCTCCTAATACTGCGTCTGGACCAGACATTTTAATAGCAAGGTCACGAGCAGAACGCGATGCTTCCAATAAATTATCATATTTTTCGTTGAAAGAAATTGTTTGAGCAGCATCTATGATGACACCTTGTAAATTTATACCATAATCTACCTTTAAAACATCATTTTTAGTTAAATATCGAAAATCATTTTTATCAGGAGTATCATGAGCTGCTATTTCATTTAAACTTAAACCTACCGGAAAAGCTATTCCTGCTTTAGTAGGATTAAGAGGATCAAATTCACTTAATTCTTTAATACGGCTTTCAATATTATTTTGAATTTCAAATAAACGCATTCCTGGCTTACACAAAACTTTTAATTCAGTACCTATCAGTTTATGAATGTTACCTCCTTTATAAGATAAATTCAGTATTTTTTCGTAATCCATTCTATAAATTATTATATATTATTTTTTTAAATAGTTTGAAATTAATGAATTTAATAAATAAAATAGTTATAACTATTTTATTTAATAAATCTATAAATCATGTACTTTCATCCAAGAGTCTAATTGATCACATATTAATTTTTTTTGACGATCTCTAATACCAAAATTAACTAATTCGTTTTCTAAAAATTCTCTAGAATTTATTAGCCTTAAACCCAAGAGTTGGGAAGGTTCATCAAAATGTTTGAATAATTGTCTCCTGCTATAATCTGATAGATCAGTCCAATTACTCCATCCTACTGGAAATCTATCAGTTCCAAAAGAGTCTACTTTATTGATATAATCACGAGATGACCAAAGTTGTTCATTTTCAATTTCTTGATTTGATCGATCTGTATCTTCAATTGATTCTGTTCGTATAACTTCTAACTCATTAATTACATTACTAACAATTCCAGCATTTAAACCATTTCGAAACAATACCATAGCAATATCTTGATTATTCATTTATATATATATATATAAATTCAAATTTAATAAGAAATTTAAAGATAATATCATTGTATAACTTATATGTTATTAAATACTACATATTTAGTATCCAATGAAAAATTTGAAATTAATGATCCTCGCCATTGTCTATCTAATTTAGTTTGTGGTTCAAAAACTATAATTCCAGAAGAAGTTAAAAAATTTCAATCACGTATTCAAGAAAAACAAAAAAAAATAGATAAGGAATTACTTGAAAAAAAATTAGCTGATTCCAATGTAGAAAAAAAAAATTTAGAAAATAAAGTTAAAAACCTAAAGAAAAAAGGAATCGTTATAAATTAATAGAAATTTTACTAATCTTTAAACATAAATCATTATTCAAATTTGTTTTTTCAGATAATATATTATACAATAATTTTATTTTTATTAAATATATCCATTTTTCTTTTATATAATTATATAATTTTAACTTAAAGTTACCCTCTTTTACACACCAATGTAATTTATTAATATTTTTATCATACCAATCTTTAAGATCTATAATTTCATTTTTTATTAGTTCTTCAATAAATTTAAATGTATCTGATTTTAATCGACCATCTGAAATAAATAAAGGACACGTTGTTTCTTTTTTCCGATAACAATCTCCAAATGCCCAACAATTACTTGTATCTGTATATCTTTGAAAAAATGTTTGCATTATTTTTTTCTTACCGATTAAAGCTTTTATAGTAATATATTTACGCCCATAATGATCTGTACCCCATACTACTGGATATTTTATTTTTTCCCATTCTAAATAATCAATATAATCAGTATTACATTCGGGAATATCAGATAAATATAATTTTAAATATTGTATTTTTGAAAAATCTAAATTATTAAACATTTAAGAATAAATACTAGTAAATATATCTAAAATAAAATTGCTAAATATATTTAAGTATTTTTGTTATAATATCTTGATTTAAATCTAAATCTAAATTATTTATCAAAATTTGATATATTAATTTTTTATAAATTAATAATTCCCATTTCTCGTACCAATAATTATATAATTTAATTTCTGAATATTTATCAATATTACTTGAAAATTTATTTATATCTTTATTTAACCAATTTTTTGGTAATATTTTCTTTTCGTTTATCAACACTTTAATAAAATTATCTGTTTGAATGTTAACAGTATAGTTATTTATAGAAAAAATGTGTTCAATTTTATCTGAGTCAAAGCAATTTCCAAATATCCACTCTTCTCCTGTATATAATTTAGGATATCGTTGAAAAAATGTTTGTATTTTTTTTTTTTTATTTTGATAACAATAAATAGTAATAAATAATCGATCCCAATTATCTCTGCCATAGATTATAGGATGTTTTATGTTATTATTACGTATCATATAGTTTGTTAATTGATCTCTAAAAAATAATTGATTTTTATATGAAGGTGTTATAATATCGTTTTCATTATTTAGACTAGAAAAATCTATGTAATCAAACATAAAATAATAGAAAATATTATTTCTAAATGAAAATAATTTTTACTTAGAAACGATTTAAGAATAATATTATATTTATAAAAATATAATGTCATATAGTTATAGTAGATTTGGTAATAAATATTTGAAATCAGAAATAGAAAAAACAGATGATCAATATCATGAAGAATTAAAAAAAATGTATTCCAAAAGTAAATGTGCGGATTGTAAACAAGAATATGCTTCTTGGGCAACACTAAAAAGAGGAGTATTTATATGTATAGATTGTGCTCAAATATTAAGGGCTGATTCATCGAATAAAGTCAAATCATGTATGGGAAGTTATTTTTGGCATCCAGATGAAATGGAAGTAATGAAACAAAACAATAATTAATAAGAAATATAATTATTCTATAAATACATAATAAATATTACTTATTTTTAGACAATAAATCTAAAAAATTTTGAATCTGATTCATAATATTATCTATAAACAATGTATCATTTATATCACCTGAAAAATCTAAAATTAATTTTGGAGTATTGATATTATTAATCCAATTTTCATGTTTTTCATGAATTTTTTTAAGATAATCTAAACTTATATTACATTCTTCTAATCTTGATCTTTTTAGAATTCTTTTCATACAAATTTCTGGATCACCATTGATATAAATAATAGCAATAGGATTAATACTATTTTTTTCTACTAACCATTCATACCATTCAATATATAATTTCCATTCTAGATCATCTATACAACCTTGTTCTTTCAATTCTAATGCAAAACAATTCCTATCAGTCTGCACAGTTCTCTCTGTAAAAATTAATTTATTAGGATTATTTTCTATAGTTTTTTCTAATAATTTAAATCTTGATATAAATGCATTCATTTGAAATGTATAAGACCATCTTTCTTTATTAGCATAAAAAAGTTGTAAAATATTTTCATTTTTATCATTTTTTAGTTCTAACCATTCATCTACAGGCTCTTTTAGGGTAATAAAATTATTATATTTACTCAATAGATGTAATAATGTAGATTTTCCTGATCCAATATTACCTTCAATAGAAATAATGGACATGATATGAATAAGTATATTAATATTTTAAGTAAAAATCAAATTTTTTTACTATATTTTAATAGTTTTTATATTTCTTCTTTAATTTTGAATAATTTATGTTCATCATTTTTTTTTTTTTTATTATATTCTTTTTTTTTTTTTTTTATTTTTTTTTGTTTTTTTTTTTTTTTTTTTTTTTCAATCCAGTTGTGGATACATTTTGCCAAAATTGCCTCAATCATATATATATATATATTACTAAATAATATATATATATTTTATTTAGTAATATATATATATATATTTTATTTAGTAATATATATATATATATTTTATTACTAAATACACAGAAATAAAATTGTTTTATAATTCATTATCAGATTATATTAGTGTAATAATCTAAATTATTATTAGGATCCAATTATATTTTAAAAATATTTTTAATGTAATTATCATGAATTTCTTTTTGTTGAAATTTATTTTCTAGATCATCATTTTTAAGAAGTAAATTTTGTTCTTCATGTCTATTCTTGACATTATTAAAATTTTGTTTATTTTTATATCTATATAGTAAATAAAAACCTACTATATGAATTCCACCAATAAATGAAAACAATATATAACTGTCATCTTCATTCATTATAAATATTATAATATAATACAATATTTTAATGATTATATTGTTTAATTAAATAATTTTTTAATATATTTTTTCCTAATTTACTGTATATATTTACTTTACGATTTGTATTAGGATTTGTAATATAATTATATATATCTTTATTTCTATTATATGATCCTCCATGTTGATTGTTAATTGCATCATTTAAATTTTGAACTTTATTAAGAGAATTTGAAACTGCATTTTCTAAATTATTATACTGATTTTCGAAAGCATTGACTCCATTATTAATGAATTTATTTGTTTTACAAATAGTTTTTGCTATAGAGTTAGCAATATCACATGATATTTTTGTAGATTTTTCAATAATAGGTTTTGCATTATTTATAAGTAATTTAATGTTATTATTAATTTCTAGTATATTAGCTTTAAGTTCATTTGTTTGAGTAATAGGGTTTAATTGAGGTATTGTAGGAATTTTTTTTCTAATAGTATTATTAATATCTTGTTTAGCTTTAGTTTTGGCTTGATATAGAGAGTTATTAAATTCCTGCTTAACTTGATTCATGGAATTATTCATATTTTGATTAGTACGATTAATGGAATCGTTTATATTTTGCTTAGCTTGAGTTTTAAGTTGATTAACAGAATTATTCATATCCTGTTTAGCGTTATTTAAAGAATTTTCAGTATTAATTTTAGTCTTATAAATGGAATCATTTATATTTTGTTTAGCTTGAGTTTTAAGTTGATTAACGGAATTATTCATATCTTGTTTAGCATGATTTATGGAATTTTTAGTATTAATTTTAGTTTGATAAATGGAATCATTTATATTTTGTTTAGTATTAGTTTTAAATTGATTAACAGAATTATTCATATCTTGTTTTGCCTGATTTATAGAATTTTTAGTATTAATTTTAGTTTGATTAATGGAATCATTTATATTTTGTTTAGTTTGAGTTTTTAATTGATTAACGGAATTATTCATATCTTGTTTTGCCTGATTTATAGAATTTTTAGTATTAATTTTAGTTTGATTAATAGAATTATCTATATTTTGTTTAGTTTGAGTTTTTAATTGATTAACATTATTATTAATATCTTTTCTAGCTTTTTGAGTATAAATTTTAGTATTATCAAATGAATTATTTAATTCATCTTTTTTCTTTTTGGCTCCAGTTTTAGTTTTATTAATAGTAGTACTACCAATATTTTTTTTTAATAACTTTTTTGTCATTGTATATTATACTTAAAGAAAAGATTCATTTAAAGAAGTTTATAATATTATAAATATATTTATAATGAATAATTCTATAAAAAGCAATTCTGAATCATATTCATATACTGATGATGAATCATCTACAAAATATTCTAGTAGTAATAATACAGAAAGTGATAAAAATAATTCTGAAAGTATAAATTCATCTAATAAACAAGATATAGTTAGTAGTCATAATACTGAAAAAAAAAAAAGAGGTAGAAAACCTAAACCTAAATCTATCGAAGTTAGTCCAAAACTTCCTAAAAAAAGAGGTAGAAAACCAAAACCTAAATCGGTAGATACTACTCCTAAAATTCCTAAAAAAAGGGGAAGAAAACCAAAACCTAAGACAGATGATTCAACGTTAACAAAAGCACCAAAAAAAAGGGGTAGAAAACCTAAAGAAAAATCATATTATATAGTAAAAAATGAAAAAAATACTGATATACAATCTGATAATATAATTTTACATTTACCCATAAATTCTAAAAATGTTATACAAAATTCTAAAGAAGCAGAATTATTGACATACAATCCAAATATTAATGAACCAGAAGCTTGGCAAGCAGACATTGTTGGTGGTAATCCTATAGATAGTGTAGCATATATAGATAATGATAATTGTAATATTAATAGTAATACTAATTGTACTCAAACTAATTATTCACATTATCCCTTTGATGAGAAAGAAAATGATATAGTGAATGCTTTAATAGATTCAGATGAAGAAACAGAAATAAATGAAGATTTAATTTCTAAAAATTCTAATAATACAGATTTTAAAAATAATATAGTAGATGATACATTAATAGAACATAAAGACAAATGGTTTGAAAATAATCCAAATATCCGTTATTCAAATAAAGTAAATAAAATGGATACATATCAGGAAATTATAACAATCATGAAAGAAAAAAGAAGAAAAGATATAGAAAATTTTTCAAACAAAACAACAGAAAATCAGGTAGAGCCTATGTTAATTCAATTTAAAGAATGTTCTAGAACTTTTACATGGCCATCCTCTACATCTATATATTGTTGGTGGTGCTGTCATCCATTTGAAGGTGCTCCGTGTGGATTACCATATAAATATATAGATAATAAATTTGAAGTTTATGGTGTGTATTGTAGTCCTGAATGTGCTGCTGCATATAATTTTGATAATTATGAAGGAGAAGATATATGGGAAAGGTATTCCCTATTAAATTTTTTATATAGAAAAATTTATAATGAAAAAAATATAAAAATCAAATTAGCTGCACCAAGACAAGTATTAAAAATATTTGGTGGTTCATTAAGTATTAAAGATTTTAGAAGTCAGAATTCAAATTATAATAGATCATTTAAGGTTATTGTACCACCTATGGTATCTATAATACCACAACAAGAATATAACTTTTTAGATAATGGATTTAGTTCAAAAATTAATAAAAAATATATACCAATAGAAAAAAATAAAATAGTAACAAGTGAAGAATTAAGATTAAAAAGATCAAAACCATTTCAAGCTACAAAAAATACTTTAGAAAAATGTATGGGATTAGAAGTAAATTAATTTATTTATTCATTATTTATTTGTTAAATAGAAAAAAATATATAAAAATAAATAATGAATAAATATATATATATATATATGAATACTAAAATTGATGATAAAACTGAACAAGCTATTAGAATTATTTTAGATCAATGTGATAAAGCAATAAAATATGACAAAGAAATTTTAATAAAATTATTAAACAATAATGATAATGATATAGCAAATACAATTATTGATATACAAGAAAATAATGTAGAAAAAAAATTATCATCAATTGATGATGAGGTAAATTGGGAATTACTTTTAAAAGAAAACAAATTTCACCCAAACATTATTAGAAAATTATTTGATCAAAGAGATAGATCTATAATGCTTTCACTAGAAAGAAATAATAATATCAATAATTAAATAATATTTTTTAACGCAAAAAAAAAAATAATTATTTATATTCATAATAATAATAATACAAATATGAATTTACAAAATGAAACTATTCAATATATATCATTAATAAGTATTGATAATGATATAGAAATTAATAAAATGGATGTTATTAGATTAAATTATGATATTAATATAAATAAATTTTCTAAGCATAGTTTATTAAAATTTTTAAATCAAGATATTTCTTTTATCTCAAAAAAAAAAAAATATGTATTTCTAATTGATTATGATAATATAAAATTATCAAATTTAGATGTTGATAAAGTCAAATACTTAATTCAAAATTTTGATGAAACATTATCAGATTGTATTGAAAAAAGTATTGTATATAATTATAACAATGTTGATAAAATGATTGCTGATGTGATTCTATCATTTTTAGATAAAACATCAAGAAGTAAAGTAGTTTTTAAAAAAAAATTGGAGTTGTAAACAAAACATAATTATCTAAGTTTAAATGTTTCCTTTAAAAACTACTATAATCTATTTTAGATTTTCCAAAGCTTGTTTTCATTGTGAAACTGTAAGAGGCTCATCACAAAAATCGATCATAAGTTCATTAAAATTTTGAAATTTACCGATCTGTCCTTTATCAATTTTCAAAATTTTAGATGTTCTTTTTTTAGTTTTTTCATATTCGTTAAGTTGACTATAAATACATGAATTTTTACCAACTATAGTATCTAAAACATTTCTATAACAATTAACATGATTCAATCCAGCAAATACTATAATATTATTCTGTAAATATGAATTTTTATCTTTACATTTTTGAGGACCTCGTGTAGATTTATAGCCTTCTATTTCAAAATTTTTTAACATCCTTAGCATAGTATATAAATCTACCAAGGATGTATTTATAAACATCCATTTCATTCTTGTATCATTAGCTTTCATCATTAACTCTGTTATCCAAAATTTATGTATATAATAATTTAAATTAAGTTGTTTAATTTCAAAAACATTATTTAAATTAAATTTTCTTTGTTCCTTTTCTATTTTTTTTTTTATTAATTCAATTATAATCAAATATTTATTAATTTGTCTTGCAAATGCATTCCAATTGGGGTCGTCAGGAGGAAGTGTAGAGCGTCTAGGTTGACGATAATTTTCATCCAAACACATATCAACAATTTCTTGGCGACTTTTATGTTCGGGCATTCCTAAATTAAATTCTAATATGTGAATATAAAAAAGTAAATTCATAAAATTCATAGCAGGAGATGATGGTACATCATCAGATATTGATAAAATTTCACCACGATCATTGTATCTCTGTCGTAAATCAATGTTATGAAGTCTTAAATTATTTAAAATTGTTTGAGTAGGTTCATAAGTAGACTTATTTATACATCTATTTACGATACAATAATCATTTATAGTATTCATACTACAGTCCGCAAATATATTACGTATATATCTCAAAGATGTAACAGATAAAGATGGATCGGGTATATCAGATTGATACATACCTCCTAAAAGTGGGTTACCTTGATTTTCAGTTAAGGCTCTCTCTAAATAAAAATCAACACATTTGTCCAAATTACTGCAAGTTTGAGTAATATCAACGATAAATTCATCTATACTGATAGCATTATTATAATTTGGTGAAATTTTTTCTTCTATAGGAATATGTTCATCAGATATTAGTATTATTTTTTTTATACCGAATTTAGTATGAAATTTATAATAGTGTATTCCATTTGCTCCATATATGTCTATAATATTTCTAGACCTATTATTAAAAACATATGTAAAATCAGGAAGTGTAATTGATTCAATTACTGATTCTGGTGTTGATACTTGTGTTTCAGTAGGCATTAATTGTCCAGATCCTATTTGTGTTAAATATTTATACAGAATCATTTTTCCTATTTTAGAATGTATAGTTACTTTTTTTTTTGTATTAGGATTATATATTTTTTGATACATATATATATATATATAAATTTAAATATATATATATTTAAAATTTGAAAATAAATGGTTAAAGATAATTAAGCAGTGTCTTTTATTGTACTTTACTTAATTTACTGTATATATAAAGTTTTCTATGTTATTAGAATTTAATAGCTTAATTAGTACAAATTATAGGTTTCATTGTTGGAAATAGAATAACTTCTCTAATTGAAGTTACATTATTCAATAACATACATAATCTATCAATTCCACACCCCCATCCACCAGTAGGTGGTAACCCATGTTCTAATGCCTCAATATAAGAATAATCAGGTGGCTGTGCTTCTTCATCCCCCAGATTACGGAATTTATCTTGATTTTTGAAACATTCTAATTGTACTTTTGGATCATTTAACTCGGTATATGCATTAGCATATTCGATTCCATTTATAAATAATTCAAATCTTTCAGTTAAACCAGGACGATTGCGATCCCATTTGGCTAAGGGACTCATAATTTGAGGATGTCCATAGATAAATGTTGGATTAATGCAATAAGGTTCAATATAAAATCCGACAAGTTTATCTAATAATCTTGAAGTAGTTCTTGGTTTGGAACATTCTATATTATTTTTAGTACATATAGAATCCAATAAATAATTAAAATCAGTACTTTCAAATTGAGTCGGATGAGGAAATTTTATATTAATTTTTTTTTCTAGAGTAGGAATCATATCAACCTTATCAAAAGATGATTCAAAATCAATAGATATATCTGTATTTAAATTTAATTTATATGAACCATTAATTTTTAGGACAATTTTTTTAAATAAATCTTCATTCATACTCATTAAATCGTTATAGTCGGCATTTCTCCAATATAATTCTATACTAGTAAATTCACAATTATGTGTCAGATCATTAGATTCATTGCGAAATTGTCTACCAATTTCAAATACTTTATTTAACCCACCAATAACTAGACGTTTTAAATATAATTCGGGTGCGATTCTCATATACATGGGAATATTAAAATCATTTGAAAATGTCTGAAATGGTTTTGCTATAGCTCCACCAGATTGAACATCTAATATAGGAGTATCTACCTCAATAAATTCTAAATCTTCTAGATAATGTCTAATAAATTTAATAATTTTTGATCTAGTAATAAAAATATCTCTAACATTATCATTAACAATCATATCAAGGTATCGTTTTCTGAAGCGATTATCAACATCTTTTAAACCATTGTGTTCATTACCATTGTTATCAATTCTTGTACCTCTTGGAAGCATATGTAAACAGGGAGCAATAATTTGAATAGAATGAGCAATTAATGTAAGTTCTCCTAATTTAGTTTTAGCGACATAACCTCTAATTCCTAAATAATCCCCAGCTTTAATAGATGAAGTTATCGAAAAAAATAGTGTATCATTATCCTTATATAATTTACGATTAGCCATAATTTGTACTTTACACCCTTCATCTATTAAATCAAAAAAAAATAAATTTTTACTAGAAGAACGAATACTATATATTCGACCCATTAAACATATTTTATCATTTTCTAAATGTTCTCCAGAATTTATGCTGGTATATCGAAAGTGATATCTATTTGTTGATAATAGTTCATAATCAAGATAATGAAATTTATGTGGATACAAATCTATATTATCAATATTATTCAAAGTATTGATTCTTTGATCAATATAAGATAATGATTCTTGCATAATTATGTATAGTTAATATAGTACTATTAAAACTTTAAGTAATTAGTTGATTTATGCCTTCTGGATATTATTTTGAATGATATCATCATTGTGTTTATAATAGATATCAGTTAAAATTCTAGCAGATGGTTCAATAATATTACCAGACCATTTAGGTAACCAATAATATGGAATTAAATGATCACAATTAGCATAAAATTCATTAAATGATTCTCTAAAAAACAAAGCTTCTTTTGACATTGGAGGATTATTTATATACTTTTGCTGTAATTTATAAAAATCTTCATTACTATATAATTTATCAGTATATTCTTGAATAATTTCATACCAGCCTCTTTCTTGAGATGATACTCCATCAGACATTCCTTCTTTAGTTCTCCATAAGATTTTATCAGGAAGTAAATTATCAATTTCACTAAAAGCTTTTCTTAATAAGTATTTCTCAATATTGCCATATGATGGAACTTTAAATTCAGGATCAATATTCATATAATATTTTAAAAATTTTAAATCGAGAAAAGGTACTCTAACTTCTAATCCAGCTCCAGCAGTAGATTTATCACATCGGAGTACATCAAAATAACATAAATCAGTCATTAGTCTATTAGTTTCTTTTTTGAAAGATAAATTATCTGGAGCATTATGAAAATATAGATATGACCCTGAAGCTTCATCGCTACCTTCTCCGCTATAAATAACAGCAATATTAGTATTATTTTTGATATATTTAGATAATAGATACATAGGGGTACTTGCTCGAATAGTTGTAGTATCATATGATTCTATTTGATAAATAACATCTTTTATAGCATTGAGCATTTCAGTTTCAGATACAATAATTTCATGATGATTACTGCCAATATGGTCTGCTACAATTTTAGCATATTTTAGATCAGGAGATCCTTTAAGACCTATAGAAAATGTTTGTAATTTTTTATTGTAAAATTTGGTTAAAAGTGCGGCTACTAGACTAGAATCTAGACCACCAGATAACAAACATCCTATATCACGATCAGACATAGTCCTTTTTTTGACAGCTTCAGTGAAAAGATTTCTAATATTAGTTTTAATTTCTTCAATAGAATAATTAAATTGAGAATCATTGTAGATAATTTCTTTATTATAGTAGCATGTATATTGGTTAGATATACTGTCCCATATATGACCAGGCTTGAATTGATCAACGGATTCAAATATATTGTGAATATTTTTTAATTCACTAGCAAAACCAAAAGATTTATTTGAAAAATTTTTTCCAATATACATTGGTCGTACTCCTATTGGATCTCTGGCAGCATAAATAATTTCTTTATTATCTCTTAGGTCTAATAAAATACATGAAAATACTCCATCTAACATTTTAATAGACTCTTCAAAACCAAATTTTGTATATAAATGTAATATAATTTCACAATCACTTTTAGAATTTGTAATAAATGAATATTTTTCTTTCAATATAGCATGATTATATATTTCACCATTACATATTAAAATTATATTATAATCATTGGGATGTGTTAATGGTTGATCACCTTTTTCACTAATATCATTTATTGATAGTCTATGAAATGCCAAAAATATTTTTTCATTTTCTAGACGATATTTTGTATTGTCAGGTCCTCTATGTTTAGATTTTAATGCTTCAGTTACAAGTTTACTATGTAAATTATCAGAAATAGCAGTATCAGATATATAAGAAAAAATTCCACACATTATAATTTATATATATTTGCATAACTTCTTTATGTAATTTATATCTTTATACCTTCTATATAACATTTAATATATTTAAATTATTTGTACAATAAGGACAGTTTAATTCTTTATCTAAATATTCTTTTTGAAGAATATAATTATTTATATAACCTTCAAAACATTTATTATGATAATAATGATTACAAGGTAATTTAATTGATGTAGTATTATGGGTATCTCCACATATACCACATTCCTCATTAAATCGCTCGTTATCTTTAACTATATCTATTTTTGTAATTTCATTATCTATATTAGTCCAACCTTGTTTTTTAAGTGTAATAATTTCATTATAACATTCTTGATTTATTAGTAAATTATTTTTAGATAATATCTTAAATTTTTTATTATTAATATTATTTATTATTTTATAAAATGGACTAGGAGCTGTAGAATATAAATTATTTATATTTAATGAACCTATACCTGTTCTATCAATATAGATTGTATCTATATCTAATGTAATATCTAATTCAGCTCTATAATAACTTAAATAATAAGATATATTACTTTTTATATATGACATATCAAATTGTATTAAACTTTTATTATATTCTAATATATAAGTAACAAATTCACATCTAGAAGTTGTATGAATATTCGGATGATTATTTATTTTTTTTATGAATTTATCTAAATCTCGTTCAACGATATCTCTAAAAACTAGTCTGGTATATCCATTAATTTTATTATTATCTTTGAAATAATCATCTATAGAACAATTATCAAATAATATTTTTCTCAAAAATTTACCATATATAGTTACTTCATTTTTAATAAGATCATTTATAATTTCATGAGAATACAAAGAATTAATAGATTTGTTTAAATCCATAATATATTAATCAAAGATTTATTTATATACTAATATTTGATACTTTTATCTAATATATAAATTATGATTAATACAAATAAAATTATAATATTAACTATTATATTTCTATTTTTTTTATTTATTTTATACAAGTATTTCTTTGTGAAAGAAAAAAAGGTAATAGAGAATAACAAAATTACTAAAAATAAAGATAATGTTATATTTTTTAGTAAAAAATCAAAGATTAAAAAATCTAAAGATGAAAAAAATATATATAATATTTTAAAAATTTATTTAGATAATGTATCAGAATTTGAAATTTTAGCAAAAACTGGTCAAAATATAAAAAAAGATAATTTGGCTACATTTTATATGGATAATATACTAAATTTTACATCAAAAGAAAAAAAAATTTTAAGATATTATGTTGAATATATTAGTAAACTTTGCAAAAAATATAATAAAATATCACAAAATTGGAATTTTATAAAAATATCATATATAATTGATAATAGTATGCCATTTACATTAGATAAATATATATTTTTATCTGATAAATTTTTAGAAAGTATGTTGATAGCTAAAACATTAAAAATAAAATTCTTAGATACATTAATACACGAAAAAATTCATATTATTCAGCGATTTAATCAAAATTTATTTAATAAATTTTATATTAATAATTTGAATATTATTTATAGTGATAAATTACAAATTACTGATTATTGGAAAAAACGACACTATAAAAATCCTGATGGTTTAGATGTTAAATGGATATATAAAAATAATAACAATTACTATTTACCATTATTAGTTATGAATGATAATAATAAAAATTTATTAGAAGAAATAATAATAAAATTAGATACCAATTTAAAAACTACAAAAAACTATACAAATATAAAAGAATTTATTTTATTTAAAAATATTCCTAATAATATTATGGTATATCATCCAAATGAATCAGTTGCATATATTTTACCTAAAATTATATTAAATTCTTATTTACCTAAAAAAATAAAAAAACAATATAAAAAATTATTAAATTATTTAGTGTAATTATAAAATGACTTAAAATAATATAATATAAATATAAACATATATGAATTTTGCTAATCTTAATCTGTCAAATACTTCTACAAAAAAAAATTTATTATTTGCTAGCTACAATCAACTTAAAGATTGTGTAATATTCGGGACTAATACTGGATTTTATGTTTATACATTAGTTCCATTCAAAAAAATAATAGCAAGAAGAATTACTGGTGGAGTTTCTATTGTTAAAATGTTATTTAAATCTAATATTGTTATTTTTGTAGGAAATGTAGAAAAAGGTTTATATCCAAATAATAAATTGATAATTTGGGATGATCATAAAAGAGAAGTTATTGGTGAAATTGCCTTTAAAAATAAAATATTAAATATAGAATTAACAAAAAAAATTATTGTAGTTGTATGTGTAAAAAAAATATATATATATAATTTTCAAAATTTAGTTCTTATTAAAAGTATAGAAACTGGTCAAAATATAAAAGGTTTATGTTCTATAACTGACGATGAAAATAATTTTATAGCATTTCCTTCTGGAAATTTAGGTCAAATTACAATTTCTAAATGTAATAGTGATTACTTAAAATCTATAACTGCTCATTTAAGTGAAATAGAATTATTCACATTTGATTCAACTGGTAAATATATCGTAAGTGCTTCCGAAAAAGGTACATTATTAAGAATATATGATTTAGAAACTACTTCAATGCTAAAAGAATTACGTAGAGGTTCGGATCAAGTTAATATTGTTGATTTAAAATTTAGTCCTGATAATAAATATTTATTATGTAGTAGTTGCAGAGGAACTATACATATTTTTTACACTAATATAAATATTAGTGATAATTGTGAAGACAATGAGATAAATAATTCTTTAGGATATGGTACATATTATGTTAGTAACTATTTGCCTTCATATTTTAGTTCTGAATGGAGTTTTACTCAATTTTATTTAAAAGATATTGTAAGCTATTCTTTATTTAATAAAGATAATGAAATTATTTCAATAGGAAATAATGGATGTTTTTATAGTTTAACTTTTGATGATAATTGTAATAAGATTGAAAGTACTTATAAATTTGTATCTGATGAAGATGATCCATTTAATGATCGAACTTCTACTATTAAATAATCAATATTATAAAAATATTTTCTATTGTTTTTTTCTATTGTTTTTTTTTACTTAAGGAAAACAAACAATAAAAAATATATTATTTAGTATGTTAATTAATGTTATAAAAGTATCCTTAAATTTTGAAATAAAATGTACATATCAAATAAATTATGATGAGAATCTTAAAATTTATGAAATCAAAAAACTATATATGCCCATTTCTGAAATTAATAGTTCTATAATAATAAATAATGGAAATATCATTGATAACAATGTTTCATTAAAAAATATTCAAAAATTATTAGAAAATAAATATTTGATTCTAATATCGTTAAATGAAAAGAACTATATTAAAAATAATATGACATTTTCTAATCAATTTTTAAATAATTTTAACAATATTATTAATAATATATCTTTTATAGATGATATTAATACAAATAATATTATTACCAATTTATCAAATAATACCCAACCATTAAATAATATTGATAATAATAACAATAATTATAATGATAATGCTAATGATAATAATAACGAGAATAATAATGAAAATGAGAATGATAATGAGAATGAAAATGATAATGATAATGATAATGATAGCGAAAATACTCAACATAATTTAACAAATTTATTAAATATTTTTAATAGTTTAACAAACAATTTAATAGAAACCAGCAGAAATTTATATAGTCAAGAATGTAATTATTTAGAATCAATAGGTTTTACAAATACTGATCGTAATTATGAAGCATTAATAGTGCATCAGGGAAATTTAGAAAATACTGTAAATTATTTATTAGATTATAACAATTAGTTTAAACTCTAGTTAATTAATTTATTTTTTGTTGCTACTCAAATTTGATGAATTATAATTGAACTCCAGGTCCTGTGCATAAGATGATTTGGGGATTAGGATATCTTACACTGACCAGGACCTTTCGCACATATCAACGTTGAAAAGTATCTAGTTTGATAGTTCTAACTATAATGAAACTCTACATAATGGACACTTATTACTTATCTTTAACCATTTATCAATACAATCTTCACAGAATTCATGATGACATTTTAATTTCTTACTTATTCGATTTGTTCCCAGACAAATTGAACATTCATTTTCAGTATTATCATCTTGAAGTGTATTTAAACTATACGACAATCTGTGATTATCTTCACAATCAAAATATTCTGGTAATAATAATAGATCATATCTTGAATCTAATATCATATTTGCTATTCTATATATTGTTTCTTCATCGAATATTTCTGATTTTTCTAATAATTTAATACATAACATCTTTAATTCATTTATTGTTTTTGTGCTATAGATTTTTTCACCAATTTTATATTTTTTTTCTTTTGAAAATTTCTTGATTTTTTTTGATGTACTAAATATTGATAAAACCATTCTTCTAAAGCTATTAAAATTAAAAATTAAATCATAATTATTTATATCAATAATTTTACTACACTTGAATATTTTATAAAGTTCACTAAATTTATTACTTAAAAATAAATTTATAAAAACATTTTTTTCATTGGTTTCAATATATGGCGAGTCACATAAATTTTCTAAAATTATTGTTTTACTATCCGACTCATTTTTGCATTCATATATAGTATTAATCAGTGCTCTTATTCTTACTTCCGGAAGTTTTCTTTTTAATAAATCTGAATTTATAATTAAATTAAGTAAATTAATTTCATTTAATGGAATATAATTCATTATAAATATTTATAATTTTTAAACTATAAATATTTTATTTTATTAAATCTTATTTATAATTATATTAACTAGACTAATTTCATTATAAATATTATAAAAAAAATCTTATTTAATTAACTATTTTAAAATTAAATTATATATAATAAAATATAATCCTTCAACCAATCGATATGTCAAATAAATTCCAAATTAGGAAAATATTTTAAGAAGATATTTAAAAATTATAGGCGGTAATCCAAACAACAACTCGGTTCTATCATGGGAACAAAAAGCTACAGCAGTAGCTCCCGAAGCAGAACTTACACAATTTGATGCTGACCTAGAAGCTATCGGTACGGGAATGGAGGCAAACGGAAATACTTAACACAGTTACTATTAAAACAGTAAATATGATTTCAGTAAATAACTATATATTATATTTATCCCATTTTATTTTCATTCCTTTTGAAACTTCAGGATTATCAATTATTGCCTTTACTATTTTTCCATTATAATCAAATGTAAATACTTTTTCAGATAAATTATTTTTTATTATATATTTAGAACAACATAAACAGGAATATGCGGGATGAATACCACCTGATTTGTCTACTCTCCAAATTAAAATATTTAATTTTCTATTTTTTTCAATTGTTTTAAAAAATTTTATAGCTTGTATTTCTGCGTGAACTGAGCTGTGATATGAATGATATCCATTTGGTCTAGAAGACCCCATTTTAATTATATGATTTGATTTTTTCTCGTAAAACACACCACGATACTGCAACCTTGCACGTAGTGATATCATAATGACAACTCATACCATTAGGCAACTTTGTCAACAATTTGGAATTATCACTCTTCAAAATAATAGACATTGATTCTGCATATTAAAATAAGCAGAATCAATCAAATTTTTTATCTATATCCTTAGTAAACCGATCTATCCTAAAATAGGGTTCAGAAAGTGTCTTATAGTCATCATTTTCTATATATATAATTTTAAGCCATTTTCACTTTTAGTACGTTTCCAGCCGATGTATCCACATATAACTGTCCCACCTCTAATGATGCGAGATCTGCTTCTGTTTTAATACCTGAATTAACTTTGAGTGTTGTGGCATTAATTAGGAGCTCACCTTCAGTGGAAGATGTAGGTATTTTACCGTCTAATAGAAGGTCTGTTTTTTTGCCGATCATGAGACGATTGTCTTCATCTGGTTCATTTTCTCCCACTTCAGACCCAATCAAAATGTTGTTATCACCTGATGTACCATATCCGCTTTGGTATCCTAAAAACGTGTTGTTTGTTCCACTTCGGACTACTCCACTTCCGGACATCTGGCCAATCATTGTGTTCCTATCTCCACTAAATGCCGCCCCAGCAGCCTGACCAAGATACGTGTTGAATCTACCTCCCCCATCCTTGCCTGCATAATAACCAACAGCAGTGACCCCAGCGCCATCACCGGATGATGGTCCTGCGTTTGACCCAATAAACATACTTGTCCAGTGTGTGTTATTATATGGAATTGTACTACCTCCTGACGCATCTGCCCAACTCAAATCAGTACCATCGGTTGTTAAAAATTTACCCGAATTTGATGTTTGACTTGGGAAACTGGAGAGTTGAGTGCCGTCTCCGAACTCCAATACATTTGTAGTATTTAGTAGTTTCAACTTGCCATTAATATTACATAGTGCATTAAACGTTAAAGTTGAAAATGCAGGAGCATCAATTGTCCCATCAATTATATGATTATTGTTATAACCAATAAGGAGTTTGTTATAAGCTGGTTCAGCCGTCACTTTACTACCAATCATGATATTGTAGTTACCTGTTTTATGACCCTCTCCAGCTTCATTTCCTATATATGTATTGTGTACTGAACCAGAACTAGCAGCACCATCTGTTGTGTTGGAGAGACAACCAGCCTTCCTCCCAATGCAAGTGGTATAGTCCCCTTGTCTGTACGCGCCTGCCTCCGCTCCGATACAGGTTGCTTGCCTACTATTGGTAGCTAAATATCCTGCGTTCCATCCAATATGTGTACTTTCATCTAGAACTCCAGCTTGCGCTCCTGCGTACACACCAAAGCATGTCGAATTTGAGGCATTTCCGTCTGGTCCTGTGTTTTCTCCTACGAAAGTGTTTGATGTAGTGCCACCTGTTGATGACCCTATCTTAATATTGGGTAAGTCAATTACCCCCTCTGATGTCACTGTTAGTAACCTTTGATTTGCGCAAGATATGTCTTGACCTCCTGCGTCTGCCCAACTCAAATTAGTACCATCGGTTGTTAAAAACTTACCTGAATTTGAATTGTAATTTGGTAATATGTTGAGGATTGTATTCGGATTATTCTGTTGTGATAAACTTAATGTTCCATTACTAAAAGTTGTTAAGCCAGTATTAATGTTGTATTTTGGTATACTAATCGCTATATTGCTATCATTCTCACGTGTAAATGTTAAAACTGAGGCTGAACTCATACTAGTATTTAATGAAACTCCTGATAAAAATCCATCTACGTTGGGACCATCTCCCCAACTCAAATCAGTACCATCGGTTGTTAAAAATTTACCCGAATTTGATGTTTGACTTGGGAAACTGGAAAGTTGAGTCCCATCACCAAACTCCAATACATCTGTAGCTTTAACGAGTTTCAACTTGCCATTAACATTACATAGTGCATTAAACGTTAAAGTTGAAAATGCAGGAGCATCAATTGTCCCATCAATTATATGATTATTGTTATAACCAATAAGGAGTTTGTTATAAGCTGGTTCAGCCGTCACTTTACTACCA
>Ga0206130_10002638_pt1 | contig 24626 bp, 24 predicted proteins | sample Helgoland_Spring_9_FD_148637 | JGI IMG/M metagenome (GOLD analysis project Ga0206130, IMG submission 148637) | Pelagic subsurface seawater microbial communities from Kabeltonne, Helgoland, North Sea - Helgoland_Spring_Bloom_20160512_1 | ecosystem: Environmental > Aquatic > Marine > Epipelagic ...
TGGCCTTAATTAAAGAATGCAGAGGATTTCAACCTCAAATCGGAGAAGATTGTTGGTTGGCTGAGAATGCCACACTCGTTGGAGATCTCAGGATGGGTGACCAGTGCTCCGTATGGTTTAGTGCAGTAATAAGAGCAGATGTTAATTCGATTCGGATTGGTAATAAAGTGAATGTTCAGGATGGAGCAGTTGTACACTGTACCTTCGAAAAGACCAAAGTGGAAATAGGAGATAATGTATCTATTGGGCATAATGCTTTAATTCACGGATGCACTATTGAAAGTAACGTTCTCATCGGTATGGGAGCTATTGTAATGGACAATTGCCATGTTGAATCAAACGCGATTGTTGCTGCTGGTGCAGTATTATTAGAGGGAACAACAGTAGAATCATGGAGTATTTATGCGGGTGTCCCAGCCAAAAAGGTAAAGACATTATCGAAAGCACTTTTTAAAGGTGAAGTTGAAAGAATATCAGAGAACTATATTACCTATTCTTCTTGGTTTAAATAAAAAAAGCGACCCTTTCGGATCGCTTTTCAAAAATCTAAAATCTAAATTTTTATTATGCTTCTTTAGTAGACGCTACAGCTAGAGAATACACAACTAAACCGAAACCGATTTTGTTGATTGCATCACCAATGTTATAAATTACGTCCATCGCTAACTCCATTCCGAAGATTTCACCTTCAGCACCGTACCAACCTGCAGTACCTGCCATGTAACCGATTGGGTAAATTGCCCATCCAATTAAAACGAATTTACAAAGTGTATTGTGTGCACTTAATACTGCCCCGCCTGCTTTTGTTGCTAAGGCTTTCGCTTCGCCAAACATGATCAAGTAAACAATGTAGAAATAAGCAAGACCAGAAAGTAAACCCCACATTGCTGCGTTGTCTCTGTCAACACCTTCACCCCAGTATCCTGTAACTAACATTACTACTGAAGCTCCAATCAAAGTCCACATTAATTTTTGTGTAGCTCCTGCTACTTTCAAAATTAAGTAGAACTCTACGCACATTAAAGGAACTGTAAGAATCCAATCTACATATCTAAAGAATGTAGGTGACTCACCTGTAGACGCCCAATAGTCACGCATGTAATAATAGTGAACTGCGGCTATGAAGGTGATCAAACCGGAAACAAGAATAGAAGTTCTCCATTTGCGGTCAAATGAGTTCATAGATAAAAAGAAGAAGGCAGCGGCTGCCATCATCGCCATACATCCTACGAAGAATGTAAAGCCAACATAATCATCGGTTGCCATTCGAGGCACCATAAGCATTAAATTATTCATTTTGTTAAGTTTTTGGTTATGAGGTTTAAACAAGAGTTGTTTAGAAAAGTTCATTTTTGTGCACGTTTTTTTTAGAATAAAAGCACATTAAAAACGTTAAGTAGTTGAATTATAGACATTTAATACGTAAAAAAAATGAGAATTTTTTGTACAAATAAATTTTTTATCATCTCTTTATATGTGATTTTTGATTTTGGAAGGGACAGTGTTGTGCATCTTTTGTAAGTAGTTTTTAAAAAAGGAATACTTAAATCTTAACGATAGGTTTTTCAACTAACATATTTATGATGGTATTAAGGCTATTTTAAAATAGCAACCTCAGTTTACAGAATATAGAATGCTCTAAACTTTTTCATTTTGAATGTAATTACAACTTTCAACCTTCTGTCTTTTTAAGTATTTTAGCTGAAAATAAAAGGATGAAATATCAAACGATTGATGCGGCACTATATAAATTAAATAGAAAGGATTTTATGTCACAAATGGAAGATGGCGCTCTTGCTGTTTTTAATTCGAATGATATATTTCCAATAAGCGCGGACAGTACAATGCCATTTCAGCAGCACAGAGATATTTTATTTTTATCTGGCGTAGATCAAGAAGAATCAATATTGGTATTATTTCCAAATGCTAAAAACCCAAACCAACGAGAGGTACTTTTTCTAAAAGAGACCAGCGAACTAATTGCTATATGGGAAGGAGAAAAATTAGATAAGAAAAGAGCCTTAGAGGTTTCAGGTATCGCCACCGTACATTGGCTTCAGGATTTTCAAACGGTATTCAAGCAAATGATGGCTGAAGCATCTGGAGTGTATTTAAATACGAATGAGCATCTCAGAGCCAACACAGAAGTAGAAACTAGAGAAGATCGTTTTATTAAAAAAGTAAAACAAGACTATCCCACACATCAAGTACATAAATCTGCACCAATATTACATCGTTTAAGGTCTGTGAAACATCCCATTGAAATTAATTTGATGCAGAAAGCTTGTGATATTACGAAGGCAGGAATTCATAGATTACTAAAGTTCATTAAACCAGGCGTATGGGAGCATCATATTGAGGCAGAGCTTGCACACGAGTTCTTGATGCATTCTTCCCGAGGTTTTGCTTACACGCCAATAATTGCCTCTGGAAAGAATGCCTGTGTTTTACATTACATCGAAAATAACAAAGAGTGTTTTGATGGAGATGTTATTTTGCTTGACGTCGGTGCTGAATATGCAAACTATGCATCCGATTTAACAAGATGCATTCCCGTGAGTGGAACTTTTACAGCAAGACAAAAAGAAGTATATAATTCTGTACTTCACGTTAAGAACGAAGCTGAAAAATTATTGGTTCCAGGAACGATGATGTCCGAATACCATAAACAAGTAGGCCTTCTAATGGAGGAGCAATTGGTTAAGCTAAAATTAATATCACTTTCGGATATTAAATCTCAAAATCCTGATTGGCCTGCTTATAAAAAATACTTTATGCATGGGACCTCTCATTTTATTGGTTTAGATACCCATGACGTTGGACTTTGGAATGAGCCGATAAAGGCGGGTATGGCTTTTACGTGCGAACCAGGGATTTATATACCTGAAGAAAATTTAGGTATTCGTCTAGAGGATGATCTGGTCGTACAAGAAAAAGGAGCACCTTTAAATTTAATGTCTGAAATCCCTCTTGAAGCGGATGAAATTGAGGACTTAATGAATTCTTGATTTTTTGTTAGCTTATAAAATAATAGGTTCTGGAAAACCATCTTGTGTATTGATACATGGTTTTTTAGAGTCTTCTGAAATGTGGGATGCCCTGTCACTTGACCTTCTTGAGATTTCTTTCATATGTATTGACCTTCCTGGACATGGGAGTTCATCTTTTAATGGGTTCACTAATGTCGAAAAAGGAATGGAAGAATTGGCTTTTGCTGTTATAGAGGTTTTAGACAGTCTCAATATTCATGATTTTAATATTGTTGGTCATTCCCTCGGTGGCTACGTTGCGCTAGAGGTAAAACGAATTCGTAAGAATTGTAAAAAACTGGTCCTGTTAAATTCAAATTATTTGGAGGATAGTCCTGCAAAAATACTAGATAGGAAGCGCATAGCATCTATTGTAAAAAAATCAAAATCCTTATTTATTCAAAAGGCAATACCCTCACTTTTTTCAAACCCTTCTTCACAGAAGAATGAAATTTCCCGAATGACTTCAAGTGCACTAACGATTCCGTCTGACGCTATTGCATGCACTTCACTTGCGATGGCAAGTCGCAAGAAATGGACCTCTTTAGAACCAACCAAAGATTTCTACATGATTCAAGGCTCCTTGGATCACATGCGTGCAAATCGCGGAAATAAATTCCAACTTCTCGATAAGAATCATGTTTTTAAAATAGACAATGCGGGTCACATGAGTCATATTGAAAACCCTTCGGAACTTATGCGTCTTTTAAAGCTGATTTTGGAGTGCTAAAAGTCTTCATGGTCAGTGCAAAGTTCAGATTATCAGCATGATATTTTTATTTTTGGCACGGTTATGGCTTTTAGTTCATCGATTAGAAAACATTAATTTAAATCAACACTTTTTTTTATTAAAAATCCATCCTTATGAAAACACCCGTACTTTTATCTTTCTTAATTATATCAATGGCCGTTTTTGGACAAAAACGCACCTCCACACGAAGTGTTTCAACAAAGCAGTCAACACCGAAACCAGCGGTAAGGCAAACTCCGAGGCCGCGGCCTTCAAGTTCCTTTTCTAGACCCTCAAGTTCGTCCTCTAGACCTTCGAGTTCACCCTCTAGACCTTCGAGTTCTTCTCCATCGTATTACGAGGCACCTAGACCACAGCGACATCAAACAAGAAATCCCGCACCGAGTACAAATAACAATAGCGGTAGAACTCCGAGTACCCAAACCGGCTCCAATGGTTCAACAGGAACTTCAGGAAGTTCGTCGAATACCAGTCCGTCAGTAACGAATTTTCATTCTCAATCTGCCGGAACTAGTCCAAGTACAGGATACTATACAAATTCAGGCCCTATAGTTTCTGTTTCAGGGACCGGAATTGAGTACATGCGTATTGCTAATGCCACAGGTGGTCAATACTTGATTTATTCACAAAAGGAGTCTGCTAAGGCGATTGAAGATGTGATTCGTCAATATGCAAATGATTCTTCTGACATCGTTATTCTTGTTGATGTATCTGGTAGTATGTCTAATAATGTGAAGGATATTTCAAAGGAAAGCGACAAAATTGTTCAAGCCATGCCAATAGGATCTCGTTTAGGCGGAGCAGTATTCAAATTTTCAAAGCATCCTAAATGGTTTCAATTTTCGGATTTAAATGAAGACCACTTTTACGCGCTAGATTTAATTACGGCGAGTCGCAGATATATGAGTAGTGAGTCTCATTATGATGCAATGTTAAAAGCAATTCATTCAAATACTTGGGAAAACAGAAAGCGAATGATTATTACCTTAACTGACGAGTTTGTCGAGTCCGGTGAAAACTTCAATCCTTCTAGTGCTGTCATTTCAGCAGCCAATGCGAAAAATATAGAAATACATACAATCATGCTTTCCTACTAATTAAAGGGGCATGAAATATTATTGCCGTTAATCGTTCATTTGAAATTAGTTATTTTAGTGAAACTTTTAACGGCATTTTTATGCGTCTGCAATTATTTTTACTACTTCTAATATGTAACAGCACTTTTGCCCAAAAGAGTGCGCTTAATGAAGGGCCTGATCATATTTACGCACTACCATTCGAATCCGGAAAAACGATTCTAATCATGCAAGGTTATAATGGCAAATACTCTCATAAAAATAAGTTTGCTTTGGATTTTAGGCTTAGAAAAGGAAAACCAATTTGTGCCTCGAGATCTGGAAAAGTCATTAAAATGGTTGAGCACAATAACGAAGGTGGTGGGAATATTAAATTCGTAAATAAAGCGAATTATGTGGTGGTTGATCATGGCGATGGTACGTATGCAGGTTATTGGCACTTAGAACAGAATGGAGCTTTAGTCGAAGTAGGTGATATTGTAAAAGTTGGAGATAAAATAGGTACATCGGGAAGTACAGGGTTTTCGACAATGGCACATCTGCATTTTATGGTATATAGCTATGATAAAAACGGAAAGCAATATACCTTACCTACCCTTTTTAAGACTAATCGAAAACCGTCAAAGAGCTTAAGATCATATAGCCTAGTCAGAAGCCCAAAGGATTTAAAATAACCCCATCACGATGCATTTTTTTGATTAAAAGTTCATAAGAATATAATTCTCAACAATACATTGTGCAGTTGTTTCATGTTAATTCTACATTTCTAACCGTTAATTACATTATCTTTAGAATCTAAATAAGAGTAACGATGGGACGATCACAAGAAACTTTTTTTAAAAAACAACGTGAAAAAAATCGCGAGAGAAAGAAGAGAGAGAAATTAGAAAAGAAAGAAAACCGAAGAGCATCATCGACAGGTGGTAGTGAAATAGATTGGGACAGTGCACCAGAAAACAAGACCATGACTAAGGACGAAATGGATCAGAAAGCACAAAATAGACAGCAGACTAAAGATTAATAATTAATAATACAAGTACAATGAAAAAAGGAGTGGTAAAATTTTTCAACAATGAAAAAGGATTTGGATTTATCGTTGATGAAGAATCAAAAGAAGACGTTTTCGTTCACAAAACTGGATTGGTTGATAATATTCAGGAGGACGATACGGTTGAATTTGAAGTAGAGCAAGGACAAAGAGGACTTAACGCTGTAAATGTTACTAAAGTTTAAACCTTAAACGATACAAATGTTAAGGGGCTTCATTAAGCCCCTTTTTTATGTCAAGAATTTTTTAAGCCATTTGAAACCTTTAAAGGGCACATATTTAAAGGGTAAGTCAATCCATGTAGGTGTACTAAGTACTGATTTTCTATGCGAAAAACAAAGAAAACTATTGTAACCATGGTAAGCACCGAAACCACTATGACCTACACCACCAAATGGCAGGTAGGGGTTTGCCATATGCATCATCGCATCATTAATACATGCCCCACCGGAACTTATTTTATTCAAGATCGGTTTTGCTTTGCTTGAATCTCCGTAATAATATAAGGCTAATGGTTTTTCGAATTTGTGAATTATGGCTAAAGCCTCATCCATAGTATCAAAACCAATAACTGGTAAAAGTGGACCAAAAATTTCTTCCTGCATTATGGGATCAGCAGTTGAAACATCATTTAAAATGGTGGGTTCAATTTGGAAAGTTTCTTTGTTCAAAGCACCGCCATATTTTATTTTTGATGTATCCATCAGCTCAACAAGCCTATCAAAGTGTCTTTGATGAATGATTTTTGGGTAATTTGGGCTTGCTAAAACTGGACTCCCATACATCTCCTTCCAAGCACAATCTATTTCTTTCATAAGCGATTCTTTGATGGAATTATGAACAAGAAGGTAATCAGGAGCAATACATGTTTGTCCGGAATTTATGGTTTTAGACCAGGCAATCCTTTTTGCAGCTACTTTAAGCGAAGCGCTATGGTCAACAATACATGGTGACTTACCTCCAAGCTCAAGGGTAACAGGTGTCAGAAAATCAGCAGCAGCTCTCATCACGATTTTACCCAAGGCACTCCCACCCGTGAAAAAAATATGATCGAAACGTTTTTTAAATAGAATTTGATTTTCCTTCTTATCTCCGTGTACGATTGAAATATGAGCTTCGTCGAATGTTTCTTTAATGATTTTATCCATTATCGAGGCCGTGTGTCTGCTGTCCGCTGAAGGTTTCAGAATAGCACAACAACCAGAAGATAGTACACCAATTAGCGGAGAAAAAAGCAGTAAAAAAGGATAATTCCAGGGCGCAATAATTAGGTTGATTCCAATAGGTTCTATATCAATCCTACTGCGAGAAGGTCGTAAAAGGATAGGTGTTTTTACCCGTTTTGATCGACTCCATTTATTTAAGTTCTTTAGGTGAAGTTTTATTTCTGAAACCACTAAATTGAACTCCGTAAGGAAGCCCTCTTCTTTCGATTTATTTAAGTCTTTATGAAGCGCATTTAATATTTCTTGTTCATATTTTTCACAAACTGTCAATAAACGATTTAAAGCATTTTTTCTAAATGAAATAGATTTCGTTCGATGAGAAGCAAAGAACCTATTTTGTTTAAGAATTATACTATCAATCTCGGATTCCTTTAGAAAAGTCATGATTCAAATTTAAGAAAAGTAACTTACTCCTTCTTTTTAGAATCTATAATGATGGTAACAGGTCCATCATTGATTAATGAAATTTTCATGTCGGCGCCAAAAACACCACTTTTAACTTCTGTTAGAAGATGGGTATTTAGCTCCATTAAAAAATAGTTATAAAGTGGAATGGCGCTCTCAGATTTAGCAGCTTTAATGAAGCTGGGTCTATTTCCTTTTTTTGTTTTAGCATGCAAAGTAAATTGACTCACAACAAGGATTTCTCCTTGAACATCATTGACCGTCAAATTCATCTTGGAATGTTGATCATTGAATATCCTTAAACCCGTTGTTTTTTGAATAAGGTAGTCCGCATCTGCTTTTTCATCCGTTGCTTCAATACCGATTAAAATCAATAGACCATTACTGATTTGTGAATGAATTTTGTTGTCAATTTTTACTTCTGCACAAGCAACGCGCTGGGTTACAATTTTCATTTGAAGTCATTTTTGCGATAGCTTTCGGAGGCATCTTCAGACATAAGTTGCAGGTAAGTCAGGTATCTAGAGGATGCAATTTTTTCTTCGTCAACGGCTTTTTTTATTGCGCATTTAGGTTCTTCAAGATGGCGGCAGTTATGAAATTTACAAGCACCAAGGAGCTCTCGCATTTCGGGAAAATAATGTGCGTAATGTTCTTTTTCAAGATCAACCAGGCCAAATGCTCTAATTCCTGGCGTGTCAATTATGAATCCACCGCTTGCAAGGGCGTGCATTTCGGAAAAAGTTGTTGTATGTCTGCCTTGTTCATGTGCTTTTGATATTTCTCCAACACGCAATGCTAAGCTTGGATCTAAAGAGTTTACAAGCGTAGTTTTCCCCACACCACTATTTCCTGAAATCATTACTTTGTTACCCGTTATTTCTTCTTTAAGGAAGGTAATATATTCAGGATCTTCGGCTATAATGTGATGGCATGGATATCCAAGTTCTTCATAGATTTCAGTCAGGTAATACATCAAATCTTTTTCTTTCTGGCCATAAACATCAATTTTATTGAACAGAATTGTAGTAGGAATTCTAAAAGATTCTGCTGCGACCAAGAAACGGTCTATAAAAGCAACTTGTGTCTCGGGGGACTTCAAAGTAACGACTAAATATACCCTATCAATATTGGCGGCTATAATTTGCATCTGTTTACTAAGATTGGTCGATTTGCGCACTAGATAGTTTTTTCTAGCTTCAACACTTTGAATCGTATATATTGTTTCACTCGACGTTTCGATGACTGTTAAGTTAACAACATCGCCAGCTGCTATTGGGTTGGTTGTCTTTAACCCTGCGAGTCTCAGCTTTCCTTTAACCGAGGCTTGTACGATAGCTCCTCCCTCAAGGAGTATTTTGTACCATTTCCCCGTTGACTTTATTACCTCACCTTGCATGATACAAAGGTAATTTACTTGTCAAGTAATGAAAAGAAATCCATTAAAATAGTTGTATTTTTGATTTAGTTTATGATGAAATATGGTCTTTTGGGGAAGCATTTGTCCCATTCATTTTCGCAACGATTTTTTGAATCACATTTTAAAGAGCACAAAATTGATGCTTCTTATGAATTGATTGAATTAAGCTCAACTGATGCTTTAAAGGATTTTATGCACAGTAGCGTTGCTCAATATCAAGGATTAAATGTTACGATCCCGTTTAAAGAACATATTCTTGAATTTGTTGATGAGGTTAGTCCAGAGTCTCAAATTATTGGCGCCATAAACACAATTAAGGTACTCGGTAGTGGAAAGATTTTAGGATATAACACGGATGCATTTGGGTTTCATCAAAGCATAAAGCCGTTCTTAGATTTTAACCATCATCGTGCAATTATTTTAGGAACTGGTGGGGCTTCAAAAGCAGTTGCTTTCGTTCTAGAAAAGTTGGGTTTAGATGTGTTTTTCATTTCCAGAAATCCTGAAGGGTCGAGGCAATTTAGTTATTCAGAAATAAATGCACAGATGTTGTCAACCTGTAAGTTAGTGATCAATTGTACCCCTGTTGGTATGTTTCCTAAAAGCGATTATTTTATTGATATTCCTTATGAATTCCTTACTAAAGAGCATTTGATTATAGATTTAATTTACAACCCTTCAGAGACAATATTTTTAAAGAAATCTCGTGAAAGTGGCGCAATAGTATTAAATGGAGAGAGTATGCTGCATCAACAAGCATTAAAAAGTTGGGAGCTTTGGAAGCAGTAATTGAGACAATGTTTTGTTATGAATGCGAAATGTCCTAATTTTAAGGATTAATCGAACTTCATTAACATGTTTTTGAAAACCTTCCTTTTGACATTCCTGATTTTGACACTAACAGCAAATGGTTTCGGTCAAACGACACAGTTGAAAGCAGCATTTTGTCCGACAACCGTTCCAAGCTTAGGAACAAATATAATATGTGACGGTGTTGCAGGAGCAGAAGGTTATCGATTTGAAATTTGGAATCAAGCTCAAGATGACAGCCTCAAGACCTATGATTCCTATGCCAATAACCGTGGAAATAGACTTCGGTTTTCCTGGGTAGGTGGTGGCGTTATTGAATATTCAACGACTTATGCTATTCGTGTCTCTTGGTACGATTTAGATACAGACACTTGGAGTGTCCCTGGTGCATTTTGTGAGGTTACGACTCCATCTAATCCTTTCACTCAATTAGCTGCAGCTTTTTGTGGAGCTGAAATAGCTACGGAAAGCACCAATATATTATGCAATCAAGTAACTGGGGCAGTTCAATACCGATTTGAAGTCTCTATAGGAGGTGTATTTTTAGAAAATGTTGATAAGACAACCTACAAATTGAGATTGTCTAATCTTACTTCACCTGGTCACCCGCAGCATTGTACACAGTATGACATTCGTGTTGCCTCGAGAACAACGCCTACAGGTGCATGGTCTGCTTTTGGCGCGTCTTGTTTTGTAACTTTTAAGGTGCCAACTACTGTTATTTCTCCTGTTTATTGCGGGACTACAATTAACTATCTTCAACAAGACACGATACACGCGAATGCTTTAGGTGTTGCTGATGGATACAGATTCCGAATTGAAAGTGGTGGTACAATAATTGAAGATACAGTTGCAAACCCAAGCGCATACAACGGTATTACTTTTAGGAAATTTCCAGGTGTTCAATACGGTCAAACATACAATGTTTCAGTTAAAATTCGATCGAATGGCTGTTGGGGTGAATTTGGTACATCTTGTGCTATTTCAACTGTCCTACAACCTGAAACAGAGCTGAGGCCTGCGAATTGTGGTGCGACAAATTTAATTCCAGCCAACAATCTTTATGGTAATTCAATCATTTATGCCCAGGAATATGAATACCGTATAAATGGTGGTGTTCTTTCTAATGAAATATACAATACATCTACAAGTTTTGCCGGTATTCCCACCTCTCCTAGGTTTAGACTTGCATGGCTTGACAATTCGAGTTTAGTTTCTTACGGAACGACTTATTCAATAGAAGCTCGTGTGAAAGTAGGAGGTGTTTACGGTGCTTGGGGCCCCGCGTGTAACGTGTCACTTCAGGGAACACCAGTGACGGAATTAAAACCTGCATTTTGTGGCATTTCTCTTTCGAGCATGGGGACAAATTTGTACTGTAATACAGTTTCTCTATCTCAAGGCTATAAGTTTGAGGTTCGAACTGTTGGTGAAGACTTAGTTGGAGAGTACGATGGAATGGCTGCAGGAACAAGTAGTAAATTTAGAATGAATTGGGTTCCTGGAGTTGCATATAATACCACTTATCGTGTTCGAGCAGCATGGAATGATGGAACTTCCTGGAGTTCCTATGGTTCATTTTGTGAGGTTACAACACCTGTCTCCGCAATTATAATTTCAAGTGATGATGAATTGGAGGAGGAAACTTTTGCCTTGAAATCCATTGAAACCCCATTTGATTTTCAGACATATCCTAATCCATTTAAGGCGTCATTCCGTATGAATTTAAATGAATTTAACCGCACTAATACAGACCTTATTGATCTTGTCATTTTTGACATGCAGGGAAGAATCATGGAACACAATGTGTTTTCATTTGAAGAACTCTCAACAAAACAATTTGGTCAAAATTATAACCCTGGAACCTATGTCATAAGGTTGAACAATTCAGGTAAGCTATTTCAACAAAGAGTGATAAAAATAAATTAGACTTGCCTAGATATGAAGTGGTCTATCTTCTGTTGCCGATAGAGCTGCCTCTTTAATTGCCTCTGTATACGTAGGGTGAGGATGACAAATCCTAGCAAGGTCTTCTGCCGAAGCTCTATATTCCATAGCGGTAACTGCCTCCATGATAAGATCTGCCGCTCTTGGCGCAATCATATGCACGCCGAGTATTTCGTCAGTTGTTTTGTCGGCAAGTATTTTCACCATACCGTTAATATCCATACTTGCTCTTGCGCGTCCTAAAGCTCTTATCGGAAATGAGCCTGATTTAAATTCAATGTTATCGGCAATCAATTCTTGTTCTGTTTTTCCCACTGCAGCAATTTCTGGCCAAGTATAAACAACACCAGGGATCAAATTATGGTTGATATGTGGTTTCTGACCCGCAATGAATTCAGCAGCATAAACACCCTCTTCTTCAGCTTTATGGGCAAGCATGGCTCCGCGAACAACATCTCCAATTGCATAAACATTCGGAATGTTTGATTGCAAGTGTTCATTAACAACGATTTGTCCTCGATCATTTGATGAAATACCTGCTGATTTGAGATTCAAGCCTTCGGTAAAAGCTTTTCTTCCAACTGCTACAAGGCAATGGTCTCCTTCAATTTTAACCTCTTCACCCTTTTTATTTAATGCGGTAACAATTACTTTCTTACCCATGTTTTTGACCGATTGTACCCGATGCTCCATGTGTAGCTTGAAGCCTTCTTTTTTGAGAACTTTTCCATACTCTTTGCCTATACTAATATCCATAGTAGGAAGTATTGTTTTTGCAAATTCTATAACCTCAACTTGACTGCCAAGTCTTTTATAAACAGACCCAAGTTCTAAGCCAATAACTCCCGCACCAATAACCAACATTTTACCAGGAATTTCTTTAAGGTTCAAAGCCTCTGTACTTGTTATAATTCTTTTTTTGTCCGGCTCCATACCCGGAAAATAATTCGGTTTAGATCCCGTGGCAATAATTATATTTTTTCCTTTTATTTGCGATTTCTTTTTATCTAATCCTAAAACTTCTACAGTATTTTTATCTAAAAAAGAACCTATACCATGGTGAACATCAATCTTATTTTTATCCATAAGGAATTTGACACCATCACAAGTTTGGCTGATGACCTCATCTTTTCTCGCCATCATTTGTTTTAAGTTGACTTTAGGTGCGTTAACCTCAATGCCGTGCTTTTCAAAAGTATGCGTCGCATTGTGGTAATGCTCAGATGAATCTAGTAATGCTTTAGAAGGAATACAACCCACATTTAAACAGGTCCCACCAAGCGTGCTGTATTTTTCAACGATTGCAGTTTTCATTCCCAGTTGCGCACTTCGAATCGCAGCTACATATCCTCCTGGCCCCGATCCGATTACAATTACATCGTACATAGTATCAAATTTTATACAAAGGTAACAAACATCAACTATACTTTTTAACAGTTGGTTCATAGATTTACAATGCAGCTCATTGTCGCTTCAATGTCTAGAATTAGATTCTTTATAAAGACTTATTTATTTTTGCGTTTGTTAATATGAAAATTCTTTTAATTTTTGGTGTAGGATGGCTGGGTAGTAAAATGCTTCATGCCTTAGCTGAGGATGGCCGAAGAATTATAGTTGCATCGCGCGATTTGAATAATAAGGTGGCTTTGCCGAATGTTGAATATGCTCAAATAAAGGTTGATGATAAAGCGGGGCGGATAACATTTGTCAATCAGTTTCCTACCGAAATTAATCAACTTTTATTAATGTTGCCGCCATCAGGCTGGGCAAATTATGAAAAGTCAATAAGGTGTATAGTTGAAATGTATCCCAATTGTGAACAAGTTATTTATACGAGCTCAACAGGCGTGTATCAAGAACAGATTGGAAATGTAAATGAAGATTCAGCGATAAAGCCTGAACATCCTGTATTTCGTGCCGAACAAGTTATAAAAAGATGCTACCCTAACAACCACATAATTCTCCGTTTGTCAGGTCTTGTAGGAAGTGACAGGCACCCCGTAAAATTTCTATTAAAAAAAGAAAATGTGAATAATGGACTGGCTCCAGTGAATTTGATTCATCGCAAAGATATTATTCAGGCCATGCTATTTATTTTACGAAATACAGAAACTTCAGGGGTATACAATCTTTGTTATCCAAAACATCCGTTGAAATCCTCATATTATAATTTTATAGCGAAAAAACTTTTTAAAAAACAGATTCATTTTATTGATGGTATAGGTGGAAAAGAGATTGATGGCTCAAAATTTGCTTTAGACTATGCATACCAGTATCAATTTGACATTTGTGATATAAATAACTTTACTGCGCTTAAATAACACAACATTTTAAAGTTTTGAACGTCTTTTTATATGATGAGAACTGTAATACTTCTTCTATTTGCATTTTATATGCACAATGTACATGCCTCTCACATTATCGGTGGAGATATTTACTATGATTATTTAGGAGGGAATAACTATCGTTTCTTTATAACATTATACAGAGATTGTAATTCAGACGGCGCAGAATATGATGACCCTTTGCGGCTATCTGTTTACAAGCAAAATCAGGACCTTTATCAAACCGTTGATGTTTCATTTCCAGGAAGCAACTTTGTTCCTTTAGACTTTAATAATCCTTGCGCGACGCCGCCCTCAGGAATTTGCGTAGAGCGAGCAATCTATCAAAAAGTGTTGAATCTACCTCCTACACCTGGAGGATACGCGATAACATATCAACGCTGTTGTAGAGGTCCAGATATCGTGAATATTGTAAATCCAGACGATACAGGTTTGACATTAACCACACAGGTGCCTGGCTCTGAAACTGGGTTTTCGAATAACAGTAGTCCGAGGTTTACAAATTACCCACCTTATTTAATATGTAACAATGACGAACTTGTTTTTGACCATTCGGCAACGGATCCAGATGGTGACCAACTGATTTACTCCCTAGCAACTCCTTTTTCTGGCGCAGACTCATTTGACCCGGCCCCTCAAATAGCACCTGCTCCTCCATATTTTCCTATTCAATGGACCGGAGGATTTTCTGCTCAAAGTCCTCTTGGTCCAAATGCAACTACTGAGATTAGTAATATAGGAACACTCACTGTGGATCCGAGTTTAATAGGTCTTTTTGTTGTAGGGGTTCGGGTTCAGGAATATAGGAATGGCGTGCTAATAGGAGAAACGATAAGAGATTTTTTGTTTAAAGTTTTTGATTGTAATATTACTTTACAAGCACTTCTTCCATTACAAGAAGAGTTATCCACCTTTGTGTCATATTGTCAAGGGTTAACCGTACAATTCGAGAATAATTCATTCGGGGGAAATGCCTACGCTTGGGATTTTGGTGTTGAAGAGCAATCTTCTGATGTTAGTAACAACTTTGCACCGACATTTACCTATCCCGGACCTGGTGATTACTTAACGACACTTATTGTAAATCCAGGTATGGCATGCACAGACACAGCTTTCATGAATATAACTGTTGGTAATCCGTTTTCACTTTCATGGACAGCAGAGGATTCCATTTGCATAATCAATAATTCTTTTGATTTCATTATCGCTACGAGTAACCAAGGGGCAAACTTTCAATGGACATTTGGTAGTGCTGCCAATATTCAAGATTGGTCTGGTGCTAACGTACCATCAATTAGTTTTTCAAGTCCGGGATTTCATACGATTGCTTTATTTGGAGATGATGGTGATTGCGCAACCACCTTCGAGGATTCAATTTATATATTTGATCAGCCTAATGTAGATATTCTAGTTCCAGATGACATCTCCTGTATTGGTTTGACTGTTTCTTTCGAAAGTCTTTTGAGTAATGTTTTAAGTGCCAATTGGGATTTTGGTGCCAATAACACGAATGAAGATCAAAGTGTATTACAAAACCCTTCGTACACATACGATAGTCCTGGATCCTATACTATTCAATTGATAGGTGCTAATTCACCTGGTTGTATTGATTCTTCGGAGATGATCATTGATATCAACGAACCTATAGTGTTGGCATTTAGCCACAGTGATTCTTTATGTATATCGGATGGTTTATTTGCCTTTGAAGCACAGGTTAGTGGCCCTGATGGGACTTTATATTCCTGGGATTTTGGTGAAAATGCATCCATTCAAAATTCTAACGAGTTGTCAATTTCCGATTTGCAATTTTCTACCAGTGGAGTACAAGAGGTTCAGTTGAGTGCAGTTTTTGAAAATTGTTCAGATTCAGTACAATCTGAACTTTATGTTTTCTCAGAACCACTAATAGACTTCGACGTTTTTGATAATGAATTGTGTGTACCGAGTAACGCCCAATTTATTAACCAAAGTCAAGTGGAAGGACAAGTTATTTATGAATGGAACTTTGGTGATGGTCAGACATCTAATGCCATTAGCCCGTCATTGAGCTATACTTCAGTTGGAAGCTTTAGCGTTGGATTAACCTTAATGGCTCTTGAAGGATGTACAGATACCTTATATTTATTACAACAGGATTTTATAAATGTATATCCCTCGCCGATAGCGGGGTTTTATGTAAGCCCTGAAAATGTTGATGTCTGCGATAATGAGGTTGCATTTATAGATGAATCTGTTGGAGCATTGAATTATATCTATTTCTTTGACAATGGTCAATTTTCAACCACTGAAGCCAATTTTAGTCATGCATATACACAAGATGGTTCTGATTATCCTTTGCAAATCGCATTTAATGAATATGGCTGTGTTGATTCTTCGCGTAACGAGGTGTTTGTGGAACCATTTGTCATTTATATACCAAATACTTTTATACCCGATGGTGATGGGGTGAATGATTTTTTTGTTCCAATTACGGATTTTAAAATAAATGAATGGGAGTTTAATATTTACAATAGATGGGGGACACGCATTTTTTCTAGTACTGTGGTAGGTAATTCGTGGGACGGTTATTTTAATGGGCGCCTTGTACAAGATGGTGTTTATACGTATACCCTAACCTATAAATCCTGCGCGAATCCAATAGAGGTAAAAATGATAAAAGGGTTTGTAAATGTTCTTCGTTAATGAACTTTTTTCTTCAGCTCAAAGTTTGTTCCAAGATATACTCTTCTGACCTGTTCATCATCTGCCAGTTCTTCGGCAGTCCCGGATTTTAATATATTACCTTCAAATAGGAGATAAGTACGGTCTGTAATTGAAAGTGTCTCCTGAACATTATGATCCGTTATAAGGATGCCAATATTCTTCTTTTTTAGTTCAGAGACAATACTTTGTATGTCCTCTACAGCAATGGGGTCAACACCTGCAAATGGTTCATCTAAAAGAACAAACTTTGGGTCTGTAGCTAATGCTCGTGCGATTTCGGTTCTTCTTTTTTCACCACCCGAAAGCCTATTCCCTAAAGTTTTTCTAAAGTCATTAAGATTAAACTCATTCAGCAGCTCTTCTAAGCGTTCTTTTCTTTGTGCAGGTGACTTATCCGTCATTTCGAGAATGGCCATTATATTGTCTTCTACACTGAGCTTTCTAAAGACTGAAATCTCTTGTGGTAGATATCCAATACCCATTTGTGCTCGCTTATACATTGGAAGCTTTGTGATTTCAACTTCATCAAGATATACTTCACCGGAGTCTGGACGAACGAGTCCAACAATCATGTAAAATGAAGTTGTTTTGCCTGCACCGTTAGGTCCCAATAAACCAACAATCTCACCCTGTCCTACTTCAATAGAAACGTCTTTAACTACATTTTTGCCTTTATAGCTTTTTTGAATGTTTTTTGTGTAGAGTTTCATAATTCCAAGGTACTAAAAAATAAGAGCAAATTTTGCACGAATACCAAGTGGACTTGTATCCGCATCAAGATAGGTCATACGCCACACAACATCAACACGGAAGAATTTGAATAAATTTTCAATTCCTATGGAAGATTCTGCATATGGGAGTTTATCGAATTCTTTTATGAAGTCTGGGTATATCATATTGACTTGGTGTCTGTGACTTAGTGCACCAAAAGCCATTCGGCCAGAGGTCACAAGTCTTAGATTAAGTTTTTTAACTAGAGGGATTTTATTCATAAAAAATCCATCCCAGTGATTCTCAATATAAACACCTGTATATCTGTCACAAACAAATTCTAAAAAATTTAGCTTATTAAATGCAGAAGTCATCAACCAAAGTGATTGGTTTCCTGGTATTGCATGTAAAAGTGGGTAGGCAACATTCCCAAAGACAGCGCCAATATTAGCCCCATACTCAAGCCTTCCAAGAATACCTAATTGGGTTTTATGCTCAATATTAAATTGAATTTTTTGATAATTGTATTCGCTTCCTAAAAGATTTTTAACGCCAAATATTCCTTGCAAAGATATAGCTGGGAATTTTGATCTAATACTTGTTCTATCGAAAGCACCAGAGATATATTCTTCATCTTTCGCCCACCGAATAAGCGCTGTGAATTCAGTTGTGGTGATTTGGGTTATCGTATCAATTACACCACTATTGGAATTAGGCCTTAAGAAGTTTGCCAAGCCTAATGGGTTGAATTGTTTCCATTCTGCACCAGCACTAAAAAGAATGTCTTTCCCAAAATCTTTTTCGAGTTTGGCGCCGGTCTTTTTTAAAAAAGTCAATTTATCAAAGGGAGCCGTACTAAATAAAGTTGCAAATGTATTGCCCATTCCGATTGCATATGGAGAAAGACCAATTTGTTCAATATCATAATTATAATACAAGGAGAGAACAGCTCTTTTTTTACCACCAATATTACCTCTTAACGTAGCCCCATATTTCCATGTGCGATCACCGAAGCCATAAGCACCTTTGATACCGAGTTCTATCTTTTTTGAAAAGGCATTTGATGTTCTAAGTGCAAGAGCAGTTCTGAATTTTTCGACAGGATTGGTACTTGCTAATGAGTAGATATCACCTATTTCAAGCTTACCAAGCTGATAGTAGCCGCTAGCCGCCATATAGGTTATGTTTTTTAACCGCTTAAAGTATGGATTGGTATTTAAGGAATCGATCATCGCTCCAATCCCTGCTTCTTGTTTAGACAGTTGTGCGGGCCTGAGTGAGTCCCAAGCTTCTTTTGTTTTCGTTCCTGCGCCTTCGGCAACATCAACGGTATTTGAAGATTTATAGAAATTTTTAGCTCTTTTTTTATTGATAACGAATGCATTTCGTTCAGACGTTTTTCGGGCATAAAAGCCACTTAACTTTGATTTTTTGGTAAGTTGAATATCTGCAATTAGTTTTTCTTTTTTGAGCATCCAAGTCGAATCTTGAAGCCTCGTGAATTCCTGTGTAAAATAAAAATCTTGAATAAAATTCAAGTTGATATCTTCAGAAACATTGGCATGAAAGGATTTAACTGCAAAGCTTGTGTCATGAATCCACATATTGCCTGTGAAGGTAAGTTCCCCTTTTCGCTTTGGTATAAATTTTAAATTATAGCACCATTGATTGTCTATCAAGCTTGAATCTTCCAAATAATATTTATAAAAAAAACGAGAATTATTCGCTGTCGGACTAACAAATGATTTACCAAAAATCTTATAGATATTGTCATAAATATTGAGATCAAGATACATGTCACCAAGGAATTGATTCAATTCCAAGTTTTCAACACCAGTAGTTCTTGATGCAGTTATGATTTCTTTTTTTTCTCGAGGTTTTTTCTTAAAATAAAATTTTGAAAGTGTTTCATTAAGTATGAGGGGTAGGTAATTCACGCCATCCTCGGTAGAGTCTAGATAATTCAATAAGACGTTTAGCTTTTGAACTTGCTTATTTTCCTGAAGCTCATTACCCACATTATTTAAATCAAACTGTATTTTTGTGTAGAGCTCATATTCATAACTGTCCAGGTTATTTTTATCATTTTTCCATTTATTTGCAATTAAGTTTCTGTGTAAAACTTTTGAAGGGAGCTCTTCGGGAGCTCTTACAGTAATTTCTTCAAAATCAAGGAAAATACTCTTAAGCGGAATCGTAATATTTTTGGCTGTAGAATTTTCCTTTATCTCATTACGATCTATTCGTGATTTTTGATAACCTGTTGAAGAAATCTCGATAAACTTGTCACTATTCGAGAGCTTTAATGAAAACGCTCCTATAGAATCCGTAAGTGTAGCTCTTTTTGAAGGAAAGGCTTTTACCACGGAAAAAGGCAAAGGTAGTTCGGTCTTTTTATCTATAACCGAACCATAGATTCTGAACTCTTGGCTAAAAATCATATGATTTATTCCAAGCATAAATAATAGAAGGAGCACTCTATTCATTAGCACTACTTTTTATAACTCTTTTGGAAATCAGGATTCCAATTTCATAAAGAATAAATATTGGAATTGAAACGATAATTTGCGAAATAATATCTGGAGGTGTTATGATTGCGGATAAAATCAAAATGCCAACAATGGAGTGCTTGCGATATTTGATAAGAAACTCAGGACTCAGGACACCAATTTTAGTCATCAGATAAGTGATTACAGGAAGAAGGAAGAACAAGCCTGTGTAGAATACAGTCGAAAGAATCATACTCATGTACGAGCTAATGGTGAAGTCATTCCTGATTTCGCTAGAAATTTGATACGACCCGAAAAACTGAATGCTCAATGGAGCCACAACAAAATATCCAAATAAAATACCGAGAAAGAAAAGAAGGCTTACATAAAAGACAATACCCTTGGCCATTCGCTTTTCATTTAGCTTGAGCCCTGGCTTGAGAAAGGCCCATATTTGGTAAAAGATGTAAGGGAATCCAAGAACAATGCCTCCCATAAAACTCATCATAAGTGCGTATCCAAACTGACCAGAAACGGTCATACTTTGAAGCTGTACCGGGATGTCATCCACGCAGGTACCAAAGTATTTACACATCATTCTGAAAGAGAAGAAATCTTTCTGTTTCATGGACATGAAAAGATTATTCATAATCCATTCTTGATAGTACCAAATTACAATCCCAATAACCAATATTGCTATAGCAGATCGCACAAGCCGCCATCGTAGTTCCTCTAGGTGCTCAAGAAATGACATTTGGTCTAAGTCTGAATTGCTGTTGTGGTTTTTCAATATCCTTGGTAATGTGTTACAAATTTAACCAAAAGGCATAATAAACGAATTAAATAAAGTAAAAGCTCAATTAGAACGTAAAACATTTACGATGTACGAGTATAGATTTGTATCAAAATTAAAACACATGCCAAAATTTCAGATTCAAAAGTTATCGTTTAATTCATTAAATGATTGGATAGAGCTCCAAGGAAATATTGTAAAAGGATTTCTTAAGAGCGAATACACGATTAAAATTGACGTTTCACAAATTAACAGAATCCTTAACGCGATTCAAAGCAACAATCCTGAACAGTCAATATATGACTTTTACAGTTCACATACACAAAATCAGTTTAGTGAGTATCGATTTGATTTCGACGAATTAGACGTTAGAGAGCTCTCTTTTTCAGAGCTTAAAGGTCAAACTTCTTTCGAGGCTTTGAGAATGATCAGGGCTTAAGGTTGAATAAAAACCGTTTCTTCATTAATTTGTTCTGGCTCGATTTTAATAATACCTTGACCTATTTTGTTTAGCAGTTGCGCCTTAATATCTAAAACAGCTACGCCTGCTTGACCAAGTTGGTAAATATCATTGTAATTAAACGTCGCCATTCCTGCTGCATTCGTAAACGCTGTATCGTAAACTGCCACTAGCTGAACCGGAGGGTTTTGAGTATTGGTGCCATACAAGACAACCATCGCTCCTTCAACCACTGCATTTCCTTCATCTCTAACATAAATATTAGCTATCGTATCTGCTTTTTTCTTACAAGAAGACATTCCTAGTATTGAAACTACGATTAGGGCAATGGGTATTAAAATTTGCTTCATTTTCATGATTGCTTAGTTTGGTAAATAAATAGTTTCCACAGAGGTTGTATGTATTCTACATCTTGTATACCCTGCGGCCTCTTTAGTGTTTGATTTGACAAGGATATCAAAGTAACCTGTTGTGTTATCTGGGCCAGATACATTAAAATACTCATCCATATCGAATGTCGTAAAACCCGAACTATTCGTGTAAGTAGTATCTACATAAGGAAGTGTAGCTGGGTTAGATTGTTGATCTCCAATAATTATCACTTTCGCTCCGTAAACCAATTGGTTGGTTGACGATCTAACAAAAACCTTAAGAATTGCAGGGTCTTTTGGAGTGCATCCTGTAAATGTGAGAAGGACTAAAGTGAAACTGAGAAATAATATTTTTTTCATTGTTCTAGTTGTGAGCTCAAAGTTAAGCTAAATATTTATTAATTCTATACGCAATATTTCTAAAAGTGTTACTGAATGACCAAATCAAGACGATTGTCAATCTCTTCAACAATTTCAATTACCTCAGAACCGTATAGGTTGTTCTGTTGAACGCTCGCTAAGACGACGGCAACTCCTGTCTGTCCGGATTTAAACACCTCATTCAAATTAAAAAACGCAATACCATTCGAATTAGTTGCTTCTTCATAGTCGATGAGTAATTCCTGTCCTTCCAAATTAGCAGTTGGTTCTGCCCGAACTTTAACCAGAACTCCAGTTACAATTTGGCCAGCACTATTTCTTACCTCAACAGTGAGACTTGTCGGTCGACTCTTGTAACATGAAGGGAATAACAATATTACAATGAAAAGAAAACAAGAAAATCTCATTAGGTATCAAAAACGTTTTTGTTGTACTTTTGTATATTACAATTAACCCGAACTAAAAGTTACAGGACGTAAGCAATGAATGAACAGATTCAAAATATAGAAAAGCAATTGTCTAGTTATGAATTCAAAGCCTCACAGGATATTGAGAGTTTTAGAATTCAATTTTTAGGATCCAAGGGTTTGATTAAGGGACTTTATGGGCTATTGAGAGATGTGCCAAACGATCAGAAAAAATCTAGCGGACAGTTGATAAATGCCCTTAAGCAAAAAGCGGAGTCCATGCTAGCTCAGGCAAAAAATAATCAGACTACTGCAACTTCCAAAAAGGCTCATGAAGATCTGACGAAGCCGGCTCCCGATGTAAAATTAGGAAGTCATCACCCGCTCTCAATTATAAGAAGAGAAATCGTTGACATTTTCCGAAAAATAGGTTTTTCAATTTCTGAAGGGCCAGAAATCGAGGACGATTGGCATAACTTTTCAGCGCTAAATTTCCCTCCAGAGCATCCTGCTAGAGATATGCAGGATACTTTTTTCATTGAGAAAGGAGCGAATGAAATTGCACTACGAACGCATACGAGTTCTGTTCAGGTCCGTGTAATGGAAGGCTCAGTGCCTCCTATTAGAACTATTTCGCCTGGAAGGGTTTATCGCAATGAAGCCATATCAGCACGAGCACATTGTTTCTTTCATCAAATAGAAGGTTTATATATTGATGAGGATGTTTCTTTTGCTGACCTAAAACAAACTTTGTTGTTTTTTGCTCAAGAGGTATTTGGATCAAAGGCAAAAATTAGATTGAGACCAAGTTATTTCCCTTTTACTGAACCTAGTGCAGAAGTGGATGTGTCCTGTACGATATGTAATTCCAAGGGGTGTAACGTTTGTAAGTACACAGGTTGGTTAGAGATTCTTGGATGCGGCATGGTAGATCCCAACGTTTTAGAAGCCTCTGGAATTGATTCAAAGAAATATTCAGGTTTTGCATTTGGAATGGGTGTTGAAAGAATTGCACAACTGAAATTCAAAGTAAATGATTTAAGAATGTACTCTGAAAATGATTTACGTTTTTTAAATCAATTCAAATCTACTTTATAGATGTCTTGGCAACCTTTAAGTGATAATGATATAATGAGTCAATTAAACAATGTATCGACCATTCAAATTATTTTCAAACATAGCCCAAGGTGTGGTATTTCAGCTATGGCACTTCGAAGATTTGAAAAATCTTCCCTTTTCGGTAGAGAAGATTGTGATTTCTGGTTGCTAAATGTTCTTGAGCATCGATCGATTTCAAATAATTTGGCAGCTGAATTCAATGTCCGACATGAATCTCCTCAGGTTATGGTTTTTGACGCTAAAAATCTCGTTTATCACGCATCTCATTCTTATATCGATACGGATGAAATAGTGCGGATTTTAAAAAAATGACATGAAAAAACTAGGAATCCTTCTATTAACCATAGCTCTCATTATTGCCTTCATTATTCCTTATTTGGGTTCTGAAAATGAGGTGGTTGAAAATGAAATTGATTTTGGTTTTGCTTCTGCTCAAAAATTTTTTTCAGTTAAGCGTGGAGAAGATTTTGAATTCACTTGCACTGACTTAAGCAATATCGACGAACTGAGGCTAGATATTGATGGTGTAATTGTTAAGTCTTGGAAATTAGAATCCAATGCCAAGCAGAAGTTTTCTTTTTCAACAAACACCTTTGATTTAGGCACCTATTCCATAGAGATTCAGGCATATAATAAGAATGAACTTCAGGGCAGCGATGGGGGAAGATTTTTATTTATTAATGCAGAGGAAGGTCCTAAGGAATTTATTTATGAGATCTTAGCAACGCACCCGCACAATCCAGAAAATTTTACGCAAGGGTATGAGTTTTATAATAACGTTCTTTTTGAATCAACCGGAAACCCGAATCAAACAAATGCGACGAAAGTAGCTCGCATTGATGAAAATACTGGAGCTTCAGTTTTGGAAGCTTTCCAACCCAATCCTGTTTTTGGCGAGGGGATTACGATTCTTGGTTCCATAATTTATCAGATTTCATGGCAAGACCAAAAATGCTTTGTTTATAATGCTTTAGATTTAAGTCTCCTAGATTCTTTACGTTACGATGGCGAAGGTTGGGGACTTTGCAATAACGATGAACACATTTTTATGTCAAATGGAACAAATGAATTGACGGTAAGAGACCCCGAGAATTTTGAGATTCTCAAGACAATCAAGGTTCATTCGGCTAGAGGG
>Ga0206130_10002639_pt1 | contig 24615 bp, 22 predicted proteins | sample Helgoland_Spring_9_FD_148637 | JGI IMG/M metagenome (GOLD analysis project Ga0206130, IMG submission 148637) | Pelagic subsurface seawater microbial communities from Kabeltonne, Helgoland, North Sea - Helgoland_Spring_Bloom_20160512_1 | ecosystem: Environmental > Aquatic > Marine > Epipelagic ...
AGGTCAATAGAGTCTATAAGCGAACCCTCAACCCATAAAGTTGTGGGTTAATTTTTAACCTAAAATGAGTTTCAAAAATTAAATTGAGTTCTGCCATAAAGTTCGAACTTTTATAAGTTTGGGTCACGAATAAATAGTACAATAAGAAAAAACGCCAAGCTTGCTTGAGCGTTTTTTTGTTTGTACTATTTTCAAAGCGGAGCTTTGTGGGATCAGCGCAGCTAATCCTTAATAGTAATGAGCGTTTTTTTGTTTGTACTATTTTCAAAGCGGCCCTTTGTGGGATCAGCGCAGCTACTCCTTTTTAATTCTAACTAGTTGAAAGATATAAGTTCCAAATCAGAGAGCTATCTTTAGTAACCTCGATTAGTTTTTCAATAGCTTACCGGAGTATGTATCTGTGCCAATATAGAGTTGCACAAAATACACCCCTGGTGAAAGAAAACCAACATAAGTTTGTGGCTCATCCTCAGTACTCAGAACAAGCTTCCCATGAATGTCGTATAGGCTTAACCTTCCTAACAGTTCAGTACCAAAAGTTATAAATTCACCAACGGGGTTTTGTAAATGAAGTTTTAAAACAGCTCGTTTTTGAGTAGTGCTTAAGGTACTTTCGCGTTGGTAACAGTTCTCATAATTGATAGCGCCTTGATGTATATCACGTATGTATTCAATGATGTAATCTGCAGTTGTTTCTTCATAAGTGAAGGAAGGCTCTGGGAAATAGTCTCCGAATACATTTGAAATATAGTCGTTCAAACTAAATTCAATAACATCAGTGTCTACTAATGCAACACCATCCTTGGTGAATTGTAAAACTTGGTTTTCGTCTTTATTAACTTCAAGAGTGGTTGAATAGGAGTACGAACTTTGATAATTATTTAAAAACGTTCTAAAATCAGCAATCGTCATTTCAAAAGTATCCAAGCTATTTCCGAAAGGATCAATAGAATAGATGTCAAAGGGTGTGATATCTCCCTCATCTAAATAAGTTCTGATGCCTCCCATGTTTTGAATCACAAAATCAGCGCCTGTTATGCTCTGTAGTGCATCGGTGTATAGGCAAGCTGTTTCACTTTTGGTATGGTCAATTTCAGATTCGCCAATAACGGTATAAAATTCAGGCTGATTATTGTAGTCATCAACTTTGGATTGTGTGGGTTGGTCAAAAGCCATTGAGGTGCTAGACAAATCAATAAGCTCAAAATTAAAATCAGTTATCGCCTTGTTGGTTACGGTAAGTGTGGTCTTAGATACTTTTTCAAGGTTTTTTCCAGACATTACCATGTATCCGTTTTCATAAGCTTCTCCATATTCCCCGTTGGTATGTCCTCCGATAACCAAATCCACAAAAGAATAAGTCTCTAAGATTTTACGATCCTTGTAAGAGCCATAGTGGGTCAGAGCCACCAAAAGGTCTGCGTCATTATCTGCTTTTAGATCTTCATAATTTGGGAAACTATCGAGCCCTTCAGTAAAGGTCAGTCCTTCAATTTTTTTTGGATGCGTTAAAGGCTGTAAGCCAGGGCTACCCGTCTCAACCACACCAACAAAAGCAATGGTAAACTCATCTTTTGTAATCAGTTCGAAGCCGTTAACATCTGCTAGTACGCCGCTAACATTACTTACGTTATCACATATAAAAGGAAATTCTGCTTGCTCGATACGTGCATTCAAAACGACCTGACCATAATCAAATTCGTGATTTCCGATCACAGAAACGTCTAACCCGCAGTCATTTAATAAATCGATCATAGGGAATCCTTTGTTTTCGTGATAGTCGACAATAGGGTTTCCAGAAAAAAGATCTCCTGCACTCACGAAAAATACTTTGCTATTCTGCGCACGATCGTTTTCAATCAACGTTTTTAGCCGAGGGAAATTGTTAATTTGTCCATGTGGATCGTTGATGGCATAAATAACCACGGTTTCTTGTGCCCCTAATGACGATAGTCCTAAAATTCCAATAAGTAAAAAAGTAAATAATCTCATCCTACGAAACTACGGAAAAATAAATTGCAAAAAAAAAGAAAAAACACTTACTATTTCTTTTAATAAAAATGAGAATTGAGCCAATAACCGCATTCACTTTTGGGGTTTGAAATCGGTTATTTAAACTGTCATAATCCTACTGGAGGGAGATCCTGAATTTTGAAGTTCTTGTCGTTGTTTTAAATCCCCTTTTAGCCCGTGTCTTTTCGAAATACATAGCCATCTTCAATAGATGACCGGAAGAGCTGTTTTTTTTAACAGTGACATTCTGATTCGAAACCAGCTCAATTGGGTGTGCATAAATACAGGATATATGGTGTAATGTACTAAAACCATTAAATAACTTAAACAATACTTAATAAATTTGCAGAAGATTATTGAACTAAAATATTTAAGACTATGAAAAAAGCACTTACCCTAGCACTAGCAACCTTACTACTAATAGCCTGTGACTCTGATGACAATTCCGACGGATCAACTATCAATATTTCCGAAAACGGATTGTTAGTTAAAAAAATAACTCAAAACTCCGATGATGGTGAATATGGATCGAGTTTAATTGAAGAATTTAGTTATGATGGTAATAAATTGGTAGAAAAAATTAAAACAATTGGATATTCTACAGGAACCAACAGTACAGAGTATGTCTATCGAACAGAGTATATCTATTCCTCTAATCTTATTTCAAAAATTAGACAATACTATGTTTATGATACTGAAGAAAGCTTATCCAATACAACTTTATACTTTTATGATTCAGACAATAGGGTGATTAGAGAAGAATATGAAGTAGCTAATGGAGGTTATTCAGACAACTCCACCTATTCCTACGGTTCAAACGGTACTATGACTTCTATTGATGATGATGATTGCACTCTTGAAATTGTATTTAATGGGGGCAACCCTACATCGTCATCTGAAGATTGTGGTGTTGAAGGGAAATTAATGACAATTTCCTATGACAATAAGCCTTCGGTTTTTTCTTCGGTAACTGGATTTAATTGGTTATTTGATGATTTTACAGAATCCGATTACGTAGGATTTTCTAATAATGTCACTAGAGTTACATACGTTTATGGAGCTGACGAAGGGACAAAAGTTATAAATTTTACATACGATTATAACGATGCCGGATACCCAAGAAATGTTATAGTAAAATCACCAGACTCAGACGACGATGAATCTACGATAGTTATTGAATACTATCAGTAATTCATCCTTTTGATTCGTCATTTAATAACAAAATTTATAAAGTGGTTTTGGGATATAACTTTTGCTGCCTTAATCGGATACAATTATAATTATAAGAATTAATTAAGAATAAACTTCTTAGAGTTTATAAGCTCGGATTCTAAAATAGAAAACCCTGCAAATTGCAGGGTTTCACACTAAAAAAAATACAACAAAACCTATTGGCGTTCAAAAGTTGAAATATACTCTCCATTATCAAACGAAAATTGAGAAAAATCGTTATTAAATTCTAAATAAATAACCTCTTCATTTGGTTCGTCTTCGTTAGGGTCGGATATCAAATAATTTCCAGCCTCCCCAACTTGTTTCCAGATTCCACCTTCAGTTGCTCCCGAATCATCCATGGTTACACTTCCGTCCGAATTCTCTCTGCATTCCCAAAAATGATCGTTGTAGGTGCCGTTAGCAAAAAACTCACTAACATTAGGATAACCTTCTTCAATACAAGCTCTAAAGTCTACATTTTCAACTAGATAATGATCTTCAATAATTAATTCCCAAGACCCTATTAAAGGTTCGTTGGGGTCAAAGGCAGTATCGTTTTTGTCTCCGTCGTCATCTCCGCATCCGATTAACATTAGTGGCATTAATAATAAAATTACTTTTTTCATTATTTTTATTTTGTATTTAAGTTGCAAATTTAAATGGATTCGCTGCTTTTTCCATTATTTTTTAGTACATTACACTATATATCCTGTATTTATAATGCTCTTATTACAACTATTTTTTTTGACCATTTTAAGTGGTTCTTTTCCAGAATTTTCCAAGGACTCTTTTTTTAGTTTCCACTCCAAAGACCTGTTTTATATCGTTGATTCGGATTCTGTTTATGTCACCAAAAACGGAAAATCTTATGAAAAATGGGCGCATCAGATGGATTGGCCTCATTTAAATTTTAATGCGATTAATCGCCTGAACGAAACAATTTTATTATCCAAAGGCGGGGGTGTTTTATATCGATTTAAAGACCGTTCTTTTGAACGTCTCGATAAATCTTTTGAACATCGAAACAAGTACAGATCGTTTGACTTTTCCTTTGAAAATAATATATTTTCTTATGGGGGTTATGGCTTGTTTAATGTCAACTCGAACCTTACTTCTTTTAATCCCGTAAATCAAGAATGGAGTGAGTTTTTTTTTCATCCAAATTCAAAATCCCCTTCGGCGAGACAACTCGTAATTGGTCAATTAAAGGATTCATCTTTATATGTAGCAGGGGGGTTAAATAAGCGGGTTAATGAGCAGCTCGAATTGAATTATAATTTTTTGGATGATGTTTGGAAATTAGATTTAAAGACTCATTTTTGGACCTATCTAGGAACCTTAAATTCATCTTTTTCTAAGACTATTTTTTCACACGCTACAGTAAAAGGCGCCTACAAAGGAGGGACCCTTATGGTTCTTAATGGGAAGGTGTTTTGGAGTGATATTACTAACAATGTTATCAAAGAGTTTACCAATGTGAATCCAATTATTTTAGAAAATATTGAGTTTTTTGAGTTCAATCCAACAACGAATCTTTTTATGTTTTCAAAATGGATGCATCATTCTCTGGCCTCTCGCTTTATTTTCATGACACCCTCAGAATTATTAGGGAGTTCTGTAATTGAATATCCGTTATATAATAACGAGACTCAATACGGATTCTACTTTGTTTTATTAATTTTAGTATTGGCAATTCTTCTTGTTGTTTATTTAAAAACAAATCCCAAAAGTAACTACAGCGTTATTTTAACAAATTCAAATAAAATAAAAAAAGAGTTAAGCGTTGAAGATTTTAGTATTTTGAAACAGTTATTAAAGGAATACCCAAAGGCTGTCGACTTTCCTTCAATTTTAAATTTCTTTGAGCCCAATTTATCTTATGAATCTCGCGTAAAAAAGCTAAGACTCTCCGTAACACGCATAGATGAAATTCTAATGATTTACACGAAGTCTAAGACCCCTGTTTTAAAGTTTAGGCAAAACAATAATGATCGACGGATCAAAGAAGTTTATTTAAACTAAAGATCACACTAATCATAGAGTCTTATTCGAATCTAACGCATTTGGGTTTTTATAACAGGACACATCTTCTTTTTTTGATTTTTTCATGTATTCAATGTTGATTTTCCAATAACGGATCAGCATAAAAAGCATCAAATTTTTATCAACAACACAAGGCTATGATAACGAAAATGCTTTTTCTTATCATAATTTGTTATATTTGTATAGATAATTAGATAATCTTTACATAATGAAGTTTGGAAAGTTAAAAAAATTACCTTTTAAACAAGATATAGAAACGAAAAAAGTCCTTAAAAAAGTGGCGACTTCACACAGGGCCCTTGCTGAATTAAAGGGAGTTGTTTCAAGTATCCCAAACGAAAGCATTCTAATCAATACGCTAGGACTTCAAGAAGCAAAAGATAGCTCTGCAATCGAAAATATAATTACAACGCAAGACGACATCTATAAGGCAGCATTAAGTTTTGATGGATATAAATCTCTAAATGCAAAGGAGGTTCAAAATTATATTTCTGCTTTAAAAAAAGGTTTTGCTCTAATTTCCAAAAACAAGATTTTAACTAATAATGATATTATTCAAATTCAATCAGAATTAGAAAAGAATAATGCTGGATTTAGAAAAGTTCTAGGAACTACTTTAAAAAACACAACAACTGGTGAAGTAGTATACACACCACCACAAGAGTACAGTACAATTATTCAATTGATGGATAATCTTGAGCAATTCATTAATGATCATAGAATCTCAGAAGTTGATCCATTAATAAAAATGGCAATTATTCATTATCAATTTGAAAGCATACACCCTTTTTATGATGGCAATGGGAGGACTGGAAGAATAATCAATGTGCTGTTCTTGGTAATGAATGATTTATTGGATCTACCCATTTTATATTTGAGTAGATATATAATCAAAAATAAAGGAAAATATTACCAATTATTACAAGAAGTTAGGGAGACTGACAACTGGGAAAACTGGATATTGTATATGCTTGATGCTGTTGAAGTAATTTCTAAAGAAACTATAATTTTAATTAGGAATATGAAAGCTTTGATTTTTGAATATAAAAATATATTACGAAATAATTATAAATTTTATAGCCAAGATCTGCTCAACAACTTATTCAAACACCCTTACACAAAAATTGAATTTGTTGAACAAGACTTAGGAGTTTCCCGAATTACTGCCGCAAAATATTTAAATCAACTCGCGAAAGACGGATTGCTAAGGAAAGAAAAGTTGGGAACGGGTAACTATTATGTAAATGAAAAATTAATTGAAATATTAAAAATATAACAACTAACAAACCGATGTCATTTACGGGGTATTGGTTTCAGTCTTTAGGAGGCTATTCTTCGCTCTAAATAGTTTTATGACTTCCGATTTATGGGTCCAAACATCTGCCCTAAAGTGTTTGTTTTTCGCAAACAACTTAACGCCTTCTAGGCCTGTGATGAGCCCTATATTGACATTCACAAGTCTTGTGTGAATTTTATTCACAAGTCCTTTTTTGTTTAAGTATTTATACATCTTTTTTAAAACAGTTGAACTCGTGTTTTTGGAGGTCTTTGAGAAGGGTTTAAAATTGAGAGCTCTCAAAGTATAAAAAAGTCGATGGTATTTAGAAGTCTTACTAGTAATAGACGGTTCATTCTGTTGCTCTAAAGCCAAACTATCATAACAAGCTTTAAGATTTATGGATTTAAACAAATAGCCAAAATCATTGATTTGATGGTTCAAAATAAGGATGTCTAAATTTGTTTCAATAGTTGGAACACAAACGTCCTTGATGGTTCTTCGGTTTGCAAGAATTTCTTTAATATTTAAAATCTTTCGTCGCTCTGTTCTTAATAATTTTGAGTGAATTTCGACGGCGCCTAATCGGTCAGGATGAATCAATCTTGGCAGGTGGCGGTGATCCTTGTATTTACCAAAAAGGCTCTCATCTAGTGAGGTGTAGTTAGTTTCTTTTAATAAACGTCCTGCTTTGTGCAAATGCGTTGGTTCTACGAGAACATCGATATCACCTATCATACGTTCTCCAATATCATTGTACACCCCCGATGCTAATAACGCACAGCCTTTCACAAACACATGATGTATTTTATGGGTATTGAAAAGGTGACTTAGTTCCTTGACCTGATCGAGCAGACTTTGGTTTCGGTTTCGATTGATGTTTGTAATTTCACTCAAATAGGTGTTGAGGTCATTTGGAAGAACATCTATTAGATTTTTATGTTTTAAACGGCAATACGCACTCGTCATAACCTCCTGTTGACTACTTGATTTCACCAACCACTCCCAGTCCATTTTGGGATCACTTAATTGCGATCTCAATAGGGACTCGTTAGGCTCAAATGACAAGATGCTTGCAATGCTGATTTTAGATTTCTTCATTCACTAAGAGTCAAAAAGTTCTGCAAATACTTCTAAAGCTTCTGGAGTGTTGGAATACGTTAATTCATAAAAGGATAAACTCTCAATCCAGTCCATAAAATCGTTGGCATGTGTTTCTTCAGGGGAGATCCACGAATCTGGCACAAAAATTTCCATCGCTTCTGAAAAAGCGATTTCTTTAAGTGTTGTTTTTGATCCCTGTTGATAGTTGATACTCACCATTTTTCGACAGGGATAATTTTTTTGAGTCGGTGTGTTTTTAGATTGATAAGGAATCACAAATTTAACCGAACCCTTTTCTTCTCCCTTAAAAATTAGAGGTAATTCTTTAAAACCAGGAATTATTTTAGAAAGCGAATCAAAGGCACCCGATTTAATGGAAATCGCGCCAGGGTAGGCGTAGACGTGTTTGTTTTTTGCTAAAATCGGAGATAAATCATCCGCCACTAAATGGAGTCCAGATGCCATTGCATGTGCTGTAAAGGTGCTTTTCCCTTTTCCAGATTTACCAATAACTAATATGGCTTCCTTTCCGTTTGTGACGGTCGAAGCGTGGATGGTACCCAACCAATCTTTATCTGTTTTTCCATGAATGACACAAAGTAATTGCATGCAAAAATTCCCTTGTAGAACATGATAGTTTTTCGTCTCATACGAGTCAATCAAAGTGCTGTTTTTATAAAAGTATAATCTCTTATTTAAATAGAACACATCAAAAATAGTTTCATCTGTACCTCCCGGTTTTTTAGTCGTCAAATGTGCTATTTGTGGGTGTAGGATCTCTCTTACTTTTTTATGACTATAATTTATTTTAATGAGTACATTATTGATGCTATAGGTTTCAGAAAACGTTCTTAAGCTTGTGTCAAATGAGATAGATTCAGATGTGTTATTCGTGTCAATTGAATTCGTTGAAAAGAGTTCGTCAATTTGATTGTAAAACAATTCGGACTGCGAATGAGAGATTCCAATGGCTTCAGAAGCAGAGCTAATGAAACTAGGTTTTTCAGGATGGGAGACAAACAAATTAATAAGTCTGTTGATGTTTTTGTCAACAATTACATAGCTGTTCGAGGCGCTAAACCATAACAACTGCTGTTCTTTGATTTGTTTGCTAAGAGCTGGGGCTTTCAACATGTTACTTAATTTTTAACAAAGATATATTTTTTTAATTGATTTTTATAATTCATTGTTTTTTTCAAATTATTTAGTTTCTTTTTAAGAAGGGAATCTTATTTTTTTTGTCAAATCAAGTAATTTTTTTGTGTGATTTACAAAAAAGTTTTTTAAATTGCGGTCATTACTTTTAGAAGTGTTTTTAACCAATGACACTTTTTTTGAGATATTAATTATAAGAATTTTAAAGCCCTTAACGCTTTTTCTTATACTTAATGCCTATGCCTCAAAATAACAATCATTGGTTTGTTCTCGTTACCAAGCCAAGAAATGAACAAAAAGTTGAATCCCGATTAAATGATATCGGAATTCAAGCGTATTGTCCTGTTCGTACAGAACTACGCCAATGGAGTGATCGCAAAAAGAAAATTAAAGTCCCTCTTTTGCCTTCGATGTTGCTTGTTAAACTCCCTAACAATTTAAGACAAACTGTTTTTGATATTCCTTACGTCAGACGTTACTTGTACTGGCAAGGCCAGCCAGCAGTTGTTAAAGAACAAGAGGTAGAGGTGTTACGAAAAGTTTCCGACCAAGAGTTTGCGTCTGTCACACTTCAAAAATATACCCCAGGCACCAAAATTGATTTAAAACCTTTAGGTATTTTGGATGCTACAGGGACTATAAAGTACGTCTCAGGGAACCAATGTTGCGTGGTTATAGACTCATTAGGTTATTTGCTAAAATTTCAGTTATCATAATTTTTAATCTGGAGAAATCATAATAGTCAAATATTATTTTGAAATAATAAATTAATCAAGTACATTTGTTACTTGAAATTGAATTACTGAGATCCCCATCTCTATTTAGTGTTTTTTTATTAACTAAATATATGGGAGTCACAACGGCGAAGCCGTGCAAATCGCTTATAATTGGGGCAGTTTATCTCTCTTTAAAGCTTCTCATTTTCAACTTTGTTAAAATCACTTATTACATCTCGTACCAGACTTCGCATGTTAGTGAAGTTTTTTATAAATGCAGCAAATAGCGGTTATTTAAATGGGCTTGCTGTTGAGTTTGGAGAATCTACAAATGCCATTCGTCGGGAATTAAATAACCTGTCCGATGCAGGGTACTTAACTCAATGGAAGAGTAAAAATAAAATAATTTACTCCGCGAATACAAAGCATCCTCTTTTTACAATCCTACAGAAAGTGATTCGTAAACATTTAGGACTCGAACAAATTGTGGATTCCATTTTGAAACAAATGGGCGATGTCAATAAAATTATTTTAATTGGGGATTATGCACAAGGTCGAGATTCCGGAACGATTGAGGTGATCATTATTGCTAAAGAAATTGATGAGGTTTATATTAAAAAACTTCAACAGAAATTAAAAGATGTTATAGAACGATCGGTGGTGTTTTATATAAATAGTCCAGTCCCAGAAAATGGGATTAAATTATATGACCACACTAATTCTGGATCCAATCCAAACGAATAGTACCCCCTTATTACTCCTAAATTTAACCTATGAATACCTCAAAAACAATAGCAGTCATTGGACTGGGCTATGTGGGTCTCCCACTAGCAATAGAATTTGCCAAAAAATATCCTACTATTGGTTTTGATATTAATACAAAACGTATCAAAGAATTATCGGAGGCTGTTGACACGACTCTAGAGGTTGATTCTGAAGAATTATCTTCAATTTTATCGCCTAGTTTAATTGGGTTACAAAAAAGTTCCTTAGGGTTTTTTCCTACGATCGATGTGATGGATATTTCGGATGCGACCATTTTTATAATTACGGTACCCACGCCAACAGATAAAAATAAACGACCAGTTCTGACGCCTTTATTAAAGGCCTCGGAAACAGTCGCTAAGGTGCTTAAAAAAGGAGATATTGTCATCTATGAAAGTACGGTTTATCCTGGAGTGACAGAAGATGAATGTGTGCCAGTTTTAGAAAAATTAAGTGACTTAAAACTTAATATAGATTTCTTTGTAGGTTATTCTCCTGAGCGCATCAACCCAGGCGATAAAGAGCGTACTGTGACCAAAATTTTAAAAGTCACTTCAGGCTCCACGCCAGAATCTGCTAAAGTCATAGATGATTTATACCGGTCGGTGATTACGGCCGGAACCCACATGGCACCAAGTATTCGTGTCGCCGAAGCCGCAAAAGTCATTGAAAATTCCCAACGCGATATCAACATTGCTTTTGTAAATGAACTGGCTAAAATATTTAACCTTTTAGACATTGATACAGATGCAGTTCTTAAAGCGGCAGGAACCAAATGGAATTTTTTACCGTTTAAGCCAGGGCTCGTTGGCGGGCATTGTATTGGCGTTGACCCGTATTATTTAGCTCAAAAAGCGCAAGAAGTGGGTTATCATCCTGAAATAATTTTAGCTGGGCGTCGTTTAAATGATTCTATGGGCGAACACGTCGCAGGGCAAGTTTTTAAATTATTAGTCAAAAATGATATAAAAATTAAAGGGGCAAGCGTCCTTGTTTTAGGCATTACATTTAAAGAAAATTGCCCAGACGTAAGAAACACCAAAGTAATTGATGTCATCTCTCATCTCAAGACATATGGAATGCATCTCACGATCTATGATCCTTGGGCGAATCCGTCGGAAGTAGAGTCGGAGTACCATCTTAAAACAACACAAGAGGCTCCCAAAGATACTTTTGACGCCATTGTTCTGACCGTCGCTCATAAAGAATTTATTAAAATGGACTTGAAACCATTAATGAAAAAGACAACGGTTGTGTATGACGTAAAAGGCGTCTTAGGAACAAAAGCTGACGCAAAATTATAATTTATGTTTTCAAATTTAAAATCTAAAACAATCTTAGTCACTGGTGGTGCTGGGTTTATTGGTTCGAATCTCTGTGAAGCCTTGCTGAAGTTGGGCGCCAAGGTTCGTTGTATGGATAATCTATCAACGGGGTTTATGCATAATATTCAACCGTTTATAGCGCATAAAAATTTTAGTTTCATCAATGCCGATATTAGGGATTTAGAAACCTGTCAGCAAGCGTGTCAGGAAGTCGATTTTGTGCTGCATCAAGCTGCATTGGGGTCTGTGCCGCGTTCTATCAAAGATCCAATTACCACCAATGCGGTCAATGTTGATGGGTTTCTTAATATGTTAGTCGCATCCAGAGATCAAAAAGTGAAACGATTTGTGTATGCTGCCAGTAGTTCGACGTATGGAGATTCAAAACAACTTCCTAAAATTGAAGCGGTGATAGGCGCACCTTTATCGCCCTATGCCATCACCAAATATGTAAACGAATTATATGCAACAATCTTTAAAAATACGTTTGATTTAGATACTGTTGGCTTGCGATATTTTAATGTTTTTGGAAAAAAACAAGACCCAAATGGCGCCTATGCGGCGGTCATTCCTAAATTTGTAATTCAACTTATAAATCATGAATCTCCGGTGATAAACGGAGATGGCTCGTATTCTCGTGATTTTACGTATATTGATAATGTTATATTAATGAATCTTTTAGCCTTATCGACTGATAATAAGTCGGCGTTAAACCAAATATATAACACAGCCGTGGGTGATCGGACGACTTTAGTCCAACTTGTGCATAGTTTAAAAAAATATTTAGCTAAATTTGACCCAACAATTGCTAACGTTCAAGTGATTCATGGCTCAAAACGGTTCGGAGATATTCCGCACTCCCAGGCCTCTGTTGAAAAAGCAGTTAAATTATTAAATTATAAACCAACCCACGCTTTCGAAAGCGGTCTTAAAAATGCCGTTGAATGGTATTGGGAACAGTTTAAGAATTAACCAAAAATGAGTATAAATACAATTTGTTGTATTGGAGCAGGCTATGTAGGCGGACCAACAATGTCAGTTATTGCCCAAAAAAATCCGTCTATAAAAGTGATTGTTGTTGATATGAATCAGGCTCGTATTGACGCTTGGAATGATGAAGATTTAAATAAGCTTCCTATTTTTGAACCTGGTTTAGATGCCGTGATTGGAGAAGCACGGGGCCGAAATTTATTTTTCTCAACCGATGTAGATGGAGCGATTCATGAAGCAGACATGATTTTCATTTCTGTGAATACACCCACAAAAACGTATGGCGCAGGAAAAGGCATGGCTGCAGATTTACAATATGTAGAACTCTGTGCCCGTCAAATCGCCAAAATAGCAACCTCCGATAAAATCGTCGTTGAAAAATCGACCCTCCCTGTAAAAACAGCCGAAGCGATTAAAGACATTTTAGAAAATACTGGAACCGGTGTGAATTTTGAAATTTTATCAAATCCAGAATTTTTAGCCGAAGGAACAGCCATTCAAGATTTAGAAGCGCCCGATCGTGTTTTAATTGGTGGCGATCAAACAGAGCGAGGCCTTAAAGCGATTCAGACCTTAGTAGATATCTATGCCACTTGGATTCCGAGAGATCAAATTATCACGACTAATTTATGGTCTTCTGAACTCTCAAAATTAACTGCCAATGCATTTTTAGCACAACGAGTGTCATCCATTAATGCCTTAACAGAACTCTGTGAGTCTACCGGTGCAAATATTGACGATGTTGCCAAAGCCATTGGAACGGATTCAAGAATTGGACCAAAATTTTTAAAAGCCTCTGTAGGATTTGGAGGCTCTTGTTTTCAAAAAGATATTTTAAACCTAGTTTATATATGTAAGTCTTTAGGCTTAGACGAAGCTGCCGATTATTGGGAGCAAGTCATTATCATGAACAACCATCAACGAAGTCGTTTTGCGAGTCAAATCGTTAAATCATTATATGGAACGGTGGCTGGAAAGAAAATTGGATTTTTGGGTTGGGCCTTTAAAAAAGACACCAACGATACCAGAGAATCTGCAGCGATTTATATCGCAGATAAACTTATTGAAGAGCATGCATCTATTCAAGTTTATGACCCTAAGGTTACGGCCGTTCAAATGCAATTCGATTTGAATGCATTGGACACCAGAACAGAATCAGAAAACAATAAATTTTTAGAAGTTCATGCCAATCCGTATGAAGCCTTTGAAGGGACACATGCCCTAGCAGTGATCACCGAATGGGATGAATTTAAAACCTATGATTGGAAAAAAATATACAATGGGATGCTAAAACCAGCTTTTGTTTTTGATGGACGAAATATTTTAGATCAAGCGGCACTTGAATCGATTGGGTTTATTTATAAAGCCATTGGAAAATAACATGTCTCAAAAAAAAAAATATTAGTTACAGGCGCGGCAGGTTTTATTGGATTTCATCTTTGTGAACGCCTTTTAAAAGCGGGGCACTCTGTACTAGGTCTGGATAATATTAATGAGTATTACGTCGTCAATCTAAAATATGACCGTCTCAAAGCATTAGGGATTTCACGTTCCAAAGCGAAACGTTTTGATTCCTTAGTAAACAGTGAAATTTTTGGTGACAAATTTCAGTTCATTCGTTTAAACCTTGAAGATCGAGAGGCGTTACCAGAAGTATTCAAATCCCATCAGTTTGACAGTGTTTGTAACCTTGCTGCCCAAGGCGGTGTTCGAAATTCGAATGCAAACCCAGAGGCCTATATTGATAGTAATATCGCTGGATTTCTTAATGTTTTAGAATGTTGCAGACAGTACAAAATTACGCGTTTAGTTTATGCAAGTAGCTCGAGTGTATATGGAAATAGCAATGCAGTTCCTTTTAAAGAAACAGACGTTGTAGATCAACCCATCAGCCTGTATGCGGCGACCAAAAGAGCTAATGAATTAATGGCGCATACCTATAGCCACCTATACAATATCGAAACAATTGGCTTGCGGTTTTTTACAGTTTATGGGCCTTGGGGACGACCAGACATGGCTTTGTTTTTGTTTACAAAGGCGATTTTAAATGACCAACCGATTAAAGTTTTTAATAACGGAAATTTATCACGAGATTTCACCTACATTGATGATATTATTGATGGCGTTGAAGCCACACTTTTAAAGCCTTCCAAAAACAAACAGCTCTACAAATTATATAATATTGGGAACAGTCAACCGGTTCAATTATTAGATTTTATTAAAGCGATTGAAAAAAGTACGGGTAAAACTGCTAAGAAGCTGATGATGCCCATGCAGGCAGGGGATGTCAATCGGACCTGGGCAAATGTAGAGCAATTTAAAACCGATTATGACTACCAACCTTCAACTTCTGTTGAAACGGGTGTAGAGAACTTTATGAGCTGGTATCTGGCGTATTAAAACTAGAAATTTAGCAGTTAATAAACAATCTGTTTTAACTCAACGTATAGCCAACTTAAATGGTAATTATTATGCGTATTTGAAAGAATAACTGGAGAGTAATTTATAATTCACTTAATTATCATTAAACTTTTTTAATTGTCATTTAAAAAGAAAGCACTTAGTGGAATCTTTTGGTCTTCAATTCAGACGTTTGGAACACAGTGTGTTTCTTTTGTAATTTCAATAATTCTTGCGAGGTTATTACTACCTGAAGAATTTGGACTTATTGCTATGATAACAGTCTTCATGGGCATTGGAAATACATTGTTAAATGCTGGGCTAGGCGAATCATTGATTCGAACAAAAGACCCAACGGAAGAAGATTATTCTACGGTTTTTTTTTTCAATCTAATAGGCAGTGTTATTGTTTATGCAATTATTTATTTTTCAGCTCCTTGGATTGCAAATTTTTACAAACAACCGCTTCTAATTGATATTGTAAGATGGTATTCAATTGTGATAGTCATTAATGCTTTTTCAATGATTCAAGTCACAAGACTCACAAAACAAGTTGATTTTAAAACCCAAATGAAAGTCTCTTTGCCAGCCACGATTTTGGCAGGGATTTTAGGCGTGTTTTTAGCCTCTGAAGGGTTTGGAGTTTGGAGTTTAGTTTATATGGCTATTTTTAGGTCAGTTTTAGATATGTTGTTTTTGTTTTATAACACTAAATGGCTCCCTTCTTTAGTGTTTCATGTTGAAAAATTTAAATATCATTTTTCGTTTGGTTACAAATTAACATTTTCAGGATTGTTAGATATTGTATTTAATAATGCCTATCATGTTATTATCGGGAAATATTACCAACCAGCTATTTTAGGGTTTTATGATCGCGCTAATAAATTAAAAAATTTACCAGTACAAACGCTTACAACGGTTATAAGTCGTGTGACGTATCCAATTTTTGCAGAATTTAAGGATGATAATATACGTTTGAAAAATGCTTACCAGAAAGTAATCCAAATGTTAGTTTTTATCATTGCACCCTTGTTATTGATTTTATCTGTTTTAGCAGAGCCTTTATTTAGTTTTTTATTTACAGACAAATGGCTAGCTGCTGTGCCTTATTTTCAGATAATTTGTTGGAGTGGAATTCTTTACCCTGTTTATGCCTTCAATCTAAATATTTTAAAAATTAAGGGGCGAACGGATTTGTTTTTAAAGTTGGAGATCATTAAAAAAGTATTATTTACCAGCGTGTTACTATTTTCTGTAAAATTTGGAATCTTTGGGTTGCTGTATGGAGGTGTTTGTTTCTCGTTATTAGCATTTTATGTAAACACTTACTATACTGGTAAATTTATAAATTATAAACCTTTTGAACAAATAATAGATATTGTTCCAATAGTGTTTCTTGCATTTATTTCAGCTGTAACAGTATATTTTTCTGATATATTATTGGTGTCCTATTTTTCCAAAGATATCCTAAGATTATTAGTTGGTAGCCTTGTAGGCGCTTTCACTTTTTTAGCTCTATCCTATTTATTAAAAATTAAACCATTTTTTGTTTTATCCCAAATCTTAAAAAATAATGATTCCAGTAACCAAACCGTTTCTCCCCCCGATAGATGAGTATACACAATTGCTTAATGGCATTTGGGATCGCTCCTGGCTAACCAATATGGGGCCTTTGGCCAATAAACTTGAGAGTCAGCTTGAAGATTATTTAGGTGTTAAAGATTTGTTATTTGTGACCAATGGTACAATCGCGCTTCAATTTGCGATTAAAGCATTGGAATTAAATGGAGAAGTCATTACGACTCCATTTTCATTTGTAGCCACAGCAAGCAGTATTGTTTGGGAAGGTTGTACTCCCATTTTTGTTGATATTGATCGCTATTCATTAAATATAGATCCAAGTAAAATCGAAGCTGCGATCACTCCAAAAACCTCCGCAATTTTAGCCACACATGTTTATGGAAACCCTTGTGACGTCATTGCGATTCAGAACATTGCAGACAAATATAATCTTAAAGTGATTTATGACGGTGCGCATGCATTTGGAGTTAAAGTTCATGGAAAATCTATTTTTAATTTTGGGGATGTCACGACTTGTAGCACACACGCTACTAAATTATATCACACAATTGAAGGTGGTTTTGTCGTTTCAAAACACAAAGTGTTGATCGAGAAAATGACCTCAATGCGAAATTTTGGTTTTGATGGCCCCGTACAATTTAAAGAATTAGGGATTAATGGCAAAAACTCAGAATTTCATGCAGCAATGGGCTTGGTGAATCTTAAACACATGGAAGCTATTCACCAAAAACGAAAACAGCTTTCGGATCTTTATGATTTAATGCTCAATAACTCAAATATTACCAAGCCTTTATGGAATTCAAAATCCAAATCAAATTTCGCGTATTATCCGATTATTTTTAAAACAGAAGCGCTGCTACTTAAAGTTAAAAAAGAATTGGAGGCTAATGAAATTTATGGAAGACGCTATTTCTATCCTTCTTTAGCAAAGAGTTTACCCTATGTAGATCATTCAGACTTAAAAGTTACTGACGATATAGCTAGACGAGTTTTTTGTTTGCCATTTCATTTAGGATTAATTGAATCTGATATAAAATATATAACTTCCATAATTAAATTATCCCTTAGTTTAGAATCACAACCCTTTAATAATATATAATGTTAAAAAGTTACCTATTTATTCCAGGAGATATACAGAAATATATTAATAATACTAAAAATATTTTAGCTGATTATTTTGTATTCGACTTAGAGGATTCAGTTTCTAAAGATAACAAACAAACTGCATTCGAAAACATTAAAAAATTGGATATTAAGAATAATTATTTTATTAGAATTCCTTTTTTTGAAAAGCATTATACCAAAAGCCAAATATCATTCTTAATACAATATTTTGAAGGTAGAATTGTAATTCCAAAAATTAAAAATATAAATGACCTTGAAAATGTTTTGTCAATCAATTCAGATCAAGTTGATTTTAGTATGATCTTATTAGTTGAAAATCCTAAATGTTTTATAAACCTAAAAGAGATTTTAGGCACTTATGATTCCCTAATCACTGCTGTGGGTTTTGGAAGTCATGATTTTTGCACGACAATGAAAATGAAACATAACTTAAACACGTTAAAACACTACAAAAAGCAACTAATTTTATTAACTAAAGCTTATGAAAAATCGTATATAGATACAGTTGATTTAAACCTTAGTGATTTCTCAAATTTTTCAGATGAATGTATATACGCTTTTGAAAATGGAGCAGATGCGAAGTTCATTATTCATCCATTTCAATTAGACCAGATTAAGTCAATCATCTATTTTTCTGAAGATGAAATGAACCAAATGAAAAAAGTATTTAATATAATTCAGTCTTATGGAGATAATGATATCGATGTATTTAAAGTAGACGGAGTTGTATATGAAAAACCTCACGTATTGAGAATAACTGAAATTTTTAAAAAATTAAATTTATAAGTTATGGAAATCAATAAAATGGGAAATTATTTTGAAGACTTTGTTGTTGGACAGCAAATATTTCATGCTCAATCCAAAACCATCTTCGAATCTGATAATAATATATTTTCATTGTTAACAATGAATCATCACCCTGTCCATACCAATTTAGATTATTGTGAAAACAATCTACATGGTAAAATCTTAGTGCCGGGTACTTTAGTTTTTTGTCTTTCGGTTCATCTATCTGTAATGGATATAAGTGGAAAAGCAATTGCAAATTTAGAGTATGGTACGATCAATCATCTTCTTCCAACTTTTATTAATGACACAATCTATAGTAGAACTGAAATCTTAAATAAACGGGAGTCAAATTCCAAAAATGATCGTGGAATAGTTCATGTAGAAACTACTGGTTTTAATCAGCATAAAGAGGATGTCATAAGTTTTCAAAGAAAAATTTTAATTAAAAAACGCCCCAATGAAAAATGAATATTCGATATTAAGAAGCTTGATGTTTGTTCCAGGCCATAACGAAAAACTAATTACTTCTGCGTCAAACAGTAATGCAGATGCCTTATTGTTTGACTTAGAGGACAGTGTACAACCTCCAGTTAATAAGGCAATTGCTCGAAAGTTGATATTAAAAAAACTCAGGGAGAATAAGCTAAGTCAATTCAAGAAATTTGTAAGATTAAATGAAATAGAAACTGAATATTTTTTACAAGACGTGCTGCAATTATCTAAAGCGCCTATTGATGGTTTTCTTCTGTCCAAAACGAATACAAGTGAGGATGTAATTTATTTGGATAGCTTATTAACCTCTATTGAAAAAGAATTAGGTCTAAACGCAGGAAAGTTTTCTATCATTCCTATACTAGAGAGCGCAAAATCGATTGTTAATATTAATGAAATTGCTGTTTGTTCTAATAGGATAATTGCCCTTGGATTTGGCTCAGAAGATTATGTTTCAGACATTCAGGGCGTCAGGGATTTTGAATCTAATTTAAGTATTGAGTATCCAAGAAGTTTGGTCCCCATAGTAGCAAGAGCACATGGCTTAGAAGCTATTGATGCAGCATATATTAAAATTCATGATTTAGAAGGACTTCAAACGCATACTCAAATTGGAAAAACTTTAGGTTATAGTGGAATGTGGGTTCTGCATCCAAAGCAAAACGAAATTGTCAATGAGGCTTATTCTCCAACTGAAGAAGAATATATTAAAGCTAAAGATTTTTTACGATTATATGAGGAAGCTAAAAAAACAAATAAAGGAGTCGCAATTATTGAAGGTAAGTTTGTAGGTCCTCCCTTAATTACAAAATCGAATGATATAATTATCAAAAGTGAATTGATAAAAAAAAGAACTAAGAAAATAGCTAATCTGTAATGGAAAAAATAATAATTATTGGAGGAAAAAGTTCAGCAACTTTAATTGCAGATAATTTATATGACGCTCAGCATAGATTTAATGTTAATATCGAATGCTTGGGCTTTGCTTTTGACGATCTTCCCATTGGAACTAATATAAATGGATACCCAGTCATAGCTAAATCCAAAAATATTTATAATAAATTTAAAAACATTAAAGATGTAAAGTTCATATATCAATCTTATGATATTAAGGATATGAAAAAGGCAATTTTAGAAAAAAATAGTTTACAAATACCCGACGATAGATACTATACATTCATCCATCCAAGTAGTATGATTTGCAGGAGTTCTGAGGTTGGCATAGGTACAGTGGTTCTTCCAAATTGTGTAGTGAACTCTAAAGCTAAAATAGGGAAGTTTAACTCTATCATGAGTGGTGTGACTATAGGTCATGATGCAATCGTTGGAGATTATAATTTAATAGCAACTCAAGCTATTATAGCGAATGTTGTTATGGGTGATCGTAATTTTGTAGGGATCAATGTAACTACGAACAACAAGATTAACATTGGAGATGACTGTATGATTGGCATGGCTTCAAATGTAATACACGATGTTCCATCAAATACTAAATGCTTTGGAAACCCTGCCAAGACAAAAGACACCCCAAAACGACTTAAATAATTTGTTATTGAAAACAAATCAGAATTTTGATAATAAGAACGATTTATCCATTTTAGTGTCTATTTGCTGTCTAACATTCAATCATCAAAATTATATCCGTCAATGTTTAGATGGGTTTATGGTGCAACAAACAAATTTTAAATTTGAAGTATTAATACATGATGATGCCTCAACCGATAATACAGCTACTATTGTTAGGGAGTATGAGCATAAGTATCCAGCTATAATAAAACCCATTTACCAAACAGAGAATCAATACTCAAACGGCATTAAGCCAAGTATTAAATTTCAATTCCCGAGAGTTAAGGGTAAATATATCGCTATGTGCGAAGGTGACGACTATTGGACTGATCCTTTGAAACTACAAAAACAAGTAGATTTTATGGAATCTCATCCTAATTTGAGTTTCTGTTTTCATGGGGCACAAACTCTTACCGCTGATGGCATCTATGGAATCTATTATAAAAAAAAACAATTTAAGGATCGTCAACTCGTTCCTAAAAAATATTTTTTAGAGTCAGGTGGTGGAGGGTATTGTACGGCTTCTTCTTTTTTTAGAACATCAGTTGTTAAAAGTATTCCGCAATACTTTACTAAATGTCCAGTAGGTGACCTACCCTTAGCGCTTTTAGCAATCACAAAAGGAGATATTGGTTATCTCAAAGACGAGATGGCAGTTTATAGATTAATGACTGACAATTCCTGGTCTCAAGTCACGAAATTTGATAAAAAAAATGAAAATTTAGTAATAATATTTGACACTATAAAACAGTTTGAAATTCAAACAAATTTTAAGTATTCTAATGAAATGGTTCTTCTGAAAAAAGTAATGAATTATAAATTTGGTTTTTATAATTATAAACATTCAATTTTTAAAAGCTTGAAATATGCTATAAAAAATTTTAATAAAATGGGCATCCATTATAGTTTAAAACTTATTAAAGATAGTTTTAGAAAGTAATATTTACATCTCAAATGAAAACCCAAATTGACATTCAATTTTTTTTAACCTACGGCTATTTTCCAAACTATCGTCCGAAATATAATCCTGAAAAGGTTGACAAAATAGAAGTTAACTATACATCCTATTCCGACTTGCAAAGCCAGTTTTATCAAGTCTTTGATACGGTGATCAAGGAAACGATTGAGTCGATTCCTAAGGATAAATTGATTGTGATTCCTATAAGCGGAGGTTTAGATAGCAGAGCCATTCTTGCCGTGGCTCTTAAGCATGTGAATCCCAATCGTATAAGAACTTACACATTTGGAGTTAAAGGAAGTTATGATTTTGAAATTGGACAGCAAGTGGCAAAAAAAGCAGGTATTCATCATGATGCTATTGAACTAAACAGTTTGCGGTTTACTCAGGAAGAAATGTTAGAAGTTGCTAAAAGGTGTGATTTTCAAACGCATCTTTTTCATCATCCTCCTTTAAAGAAATTAGAAGAAATTATTAGTGATAACTACGTAATTTCTGGATATATGGGTGATGTGGTTTTTGGCTCTAGTGCGAATACTGTTTTTAGTAACCCAGATAGATCTCAAGATTACTATCTAAGATATAAAAAATATTCATACAAGTCGACAACACTTGATTCAGTAGATTATAAAGTTTATTTAGAACCTATTAAAGAAGTTTCGATAATTCCACATTTCGATCAATTACTTTTATTCGAAAGAGGCTCTAAGTTAATCGCCCCACATATTTTAATGAAGGGCGATTGGACTTACAAGGTGCCTCTAATTGATAAACGTATTTTAGATTTCATGTATTCCATTCCTAATACTTTCCGATTGGACGAACGTTTGTTTATCGACACCATGCTTTCCTATTATCCCGACTTATTTAATATTAGAGCAAAAACCACTTTTGGGTGTCATTTGAAAGCGCCAAAAGTATTTTTATTAGTAAAGAGACTTAAAAATAAAATTATTCTAAATTTAAATAGATATTTAAATTTGGATATTACTTATCCACCTTATAATTATATTGATTTCAACAAAGAAATTCTTAGACGCCCAGATTTAAAGCTCATTTTTGAATCCAATTTACAGGATTTAGAAAAGAGAGCTATTTTAACAGCTATAAAACCCATGGAAGTACTCAAACGTCATAAGAAAACAAAAAACTTGTATGGTATTTTAGTGCTCTTAACCTCCTTGGAGTTGATTTTAAAAGCAAAAGAGCAATGAAATTAACCTACTTAGCGGCCTCCACTTTACCTTCTAGTGGTGCAGATGCGGTTCATGTTATGAATGTTTGCAAAGCCTTTGCTTTAGAAGGGGTAGAGGTGACACTCATAGCACGTAAAAGCAATTCTTCAGAAGATGTTTTTGACTACTATGGTGTAGAACGTGATTTATTTGAAATTCATCTCGTCCAAAGACCAAATTTAAGATTTATTGGTGGATTTATATTCGGCTACAATATGGCAAAGATTTATAAGCAATTACCTAAGCCTGATGTTATTTATGTGAGATCCATGCACGCCTTAAGAAGAGTCAATCCTAAGACGATTCCTTTCTTTTTTGAAAGCCACTGGAAACCTCAAAACAGGATATATAGCAATTGGCAAAAAAGGTGGTTAAACCAAAAAAATCTTATAAAATTTATTTTCATATCGAAGGGTTTAGAAGCTATTTATACTAAAACATTTCCGACTAAAGTCGAAAAATTTAAAGTCCTTCATGATGCTTGTAACATTCCTAATTTAAGATCAACACTTCCAAACAATAAACGACTTCAGGTAGGATACGTTGGATCATTCTTTAAAGGGAATGGGTATGGTCTAATTCCATTGATGGCGAAGCAGCTCTCTGATCTTGATTTCCATATCGTTGGTGGTAAGGAACCAGAATTATCACAGTTAAAAGAAATATATACATTAAATAACTTGACCTTTTATGGTCATGTTGCTCATAAAGAATTAAGTCATATGTATTTAAAGATGGATGTCATGTTAGCACCCTATCAAGATGATGTGCCAAGCTTGGATTGGATGTCGCCTATGAAATTATTTGAATATATGTCCTATGGAAAGGCTATGGTTGTCTCTAACTATCCCGTCATACGAGAGGTTTTAAACGATTCAAACAGTATTTTGGTGAAATCAGATGATTTAAATGCTTGGATAGATGCTTTAAAACTCCTAAAGAATAATGCTGTTAGGCAACAAATGGGTTCAAATGCATATGCTCACTTTATAGAAAATTATACATGGTCTAGTAGGGTTAAAGAGATCATTAAACTTGCAACTCAATTTAATGAATCAAAATAAAGTCCTTTTTATTATTAATGGTTTAGGATATGGTGGAGCAGAAACACATCTTCTAAGATTATCTAAAGCATTACTAATTAAAGGTTGGAAGGTCAGTCTTGTCACTTTAAACAATGATTTAGCCCTTCTTGATAAACTTGATAAAAGAATCAAACATTATGAGTTAAAATTTTCAATTTCTTCAATTCTACGACATATTTTTAAGCTATTTGAAATTATAAAAATAGAACAGCCTCAAGTAATTCATGCGCATTTGTTCCAGGCTAATATATTAAGTCGATTTATCAAGTTATTTAATTCGGATATCTTTGTTGTAAACACAACCCATGGGTCTTATTTATTAAATATTAGAAAATATAACCCTTACTTTATTTATCGGATCACTAAAAATTGGGTTGATTTTCACACGGCTGTTTCTAACGAGGTTTTAGAATTATTAATTAATAACAAATCCATTATCCCAAAAAAAGCTCAATTTTTACCAAATGGTATGGACCTATCCACACTAAAGCCAAAGAGTTTTAAAAACAATAAATTTATGTGGCTTACAGCAGGAAGATTACATCCAGTAAAAGATTTTTCAAATTTAATTAATGCCTGTCAAATTGTTAGAGAAAAGTTCGAAAATTTTGAATTGCATATTGCCGGAGATGGTGTCGAGAAAGATAATTTAAACACACTCATTAATCACTTTAAACTTCAAGACACTGTAAAGCTTCTAGGGCTTCAGTCCAATATGATAGAATTAATGCCTCGTTATGATAGCTTTGTGATGTCTTCTTATTCCGAAGGTTTACCAATGG
>Ga0206130_10002641_pt1 | contig 24608 bp, 16 predicted proteins | sample Helgoland_Spring_9_FD_148637 | JGI IMG/M metagenome (GOLD analysis project Ga0206130, IMG submission 148637) | Pelagic subsurface seawater microbial communities from Kabeltonne, Helgoland, North Sea - Helgoland_Spring_Bloom_20160512_1 | ecosystem: Environmental > Aquatic > Marine > Epipelagic ...
AGATCCACCTTTAAATACTCTAGATTTATCAGATATTAAACTTGTTGGATCTTGAGCCAAAGCCAATCCTTTCTCTTTGCCACTTTGGTACATAACCCAATCTTCATTCATGCTTCCAGCATTAATCTCTGCAACTCTACCTCCTCCGTTTGCACTGGTAGGGTAGTAAATAGAAGAGTTAATGTCACCGTCCAACTCATCGATGTTGTCCGCTACTCTGTAGTTTCTACGCTTTAAATTCTCTTCCGCAGTTGTTTCCCTCACTTTTACGTTACCAGGCGTATTTACTACATATTCTGAAATTCCAGATCTTAGCATTGGCGAAATTTCCAAGCTATAATCTATAAAGTCTGGGTTCTGTTGAATTCGATTGTCGAAGTCATCAAATACATTATCGAAAATTTCCCTAATTCTCCTAGAAGCTTCAATAGGTTGTTTTTCTTTTGAGAATTTAATAGCTTCATCTACATAGGTGTTAACCTCTTTCAGAAGTTCTCGCTCTAATGAATCTAACCTAGGTCCATGCGGGTACTTACTGTATTTTCTGTCAGCTGTTCCTAATCTTTCTAATTGGAATTCAGCTAGGTATTGCTTGATACCATATACATCATACATCGTTTCGTCATACTTTTCTGCAATAGATCCTGTACTGTTTAGAACTTTCGTTTTGAATACATTTCCTCTAAACGGTCTGAATTCATCGTATTCCTCTCCAGATAAAGGACGGTAAACATCCATAACCCATTCGCTAACGTTACCTGCCATGTTATATAAACCATAATCATTCGGCCAGTAAGAAAATACAGGAGCAGTTATATCGGCATTATCATTCAAGTTGCCAGCAACTCCCATCATATCACCACGACCTCTAACAAAGTTAGCTAACATTTGTCCCTGCCATCTATCATCTGGATTACGCACCCAATGCCCGTTCCACGGGTAAATTCTTCTTTCTACAATTCTTTCTTCCATAGTGTTTCCAATTAAACCATATGCTGCGAACTCCCATTCAGCTTCTGTAGGCAGTCTGTAGCGAGGTAATAAAATTCCATCAGACATTCGTACATTTCGCGTAACTAAGTCTTTAGATTTGAATTTACCAGTTGATGGGTCGTAGCCACCTTTAGATGGATTCATGTCAGGAATTTGTCCTCTCGGATTAACTCCTTGGTCATACTGACCAGCAAAATATGCGTCAGTTGAGAATGGTTCATTTTGTTGGTTAGGATTCATCATTAAAATCCCTTCTCTAATTAAAATCCATTCGTTAACCCGGTCTGTTCTCCAAGCACAAAAATCATTTGCTTGCAACCATGAAACACCTACAACGGGATAATCTCTGTAAGATGGGTGCCTTAAGTAGTATTCTGTGTAAGGTTCGTTATATGCTAATTTTTCTCTCCAAACCAATGTATCAGGCAATGCTTTTTTATAGACCATTGGGAAATCGGTATATGTTCTTCCAATCCAATATAGATATTCACACCAGTTAAAGTTGGTTACTTCAGTTTCATCTAAATAAAAAGAAGATACTGTAACCCGTCTAGGTGTACTAGCGAAGTCTTTCATTAAATCTTCTTCAACTCTCCCCATAGTAAATGTACCTCCTTCAATTAGAATAAGCCCAGGGCCTGTTTCCTGTTCTTCATAAGGAACTTTTTGAAAACCACCATTTCTAGGATTGTTGTAATCCCAACCGGATACACTAGATCTTTCGAATGAACAAGACGCTAATAATCCAATTAACGTGAAAGCTGTTATTCTTTTCAATATGTTTTTCCTCTTCATAATGCGAGATAATTTTTCCTTATAACTGTGATTATAGAAAATGGTTACAATTAATTTTATATTATTTTTAGAAAGATGGGCAACTTATGGTTCTAAATGATCTTTTCTTAGGTCTACATTCAAAGTTGAATTGTAAGGATACTTCATGCGCTCCTCCAGTAGCTACCGAAAGTTTCGATACAGTTAAATCATAACTATACCCTAGTCTAATTATATCTGATTGTATTCCCATTAAAACAATAAATGAATCTTTGTTTCTATACCATACACCACCTACTAAAGGACCTTTCTTTACATAGATTCCCATATTAAGTTGTGTAAAAGTACCTTGTCTTCTAAATAATATGTTTGGCGACACCATAGCATCGTCTTCTTGATATTTTGAAGCTCCACCAGCTAAAGGTATCATAGCCCCAGCATGTCCAGTTAATTTAGTAGGCAAGAAACTTTCTTCGTTTATCAAGGATTCGTTAGGTTCAGTTAAATGGTGAGCGGCAAATCCAAAGAAGAATACATCACTGAAGGCTAAAAGGCCGGCAGAGAAGTCCATTCCTGAAACCGTCCCGCCCCTTGGTAAATCTCCTGTTTGGTAAACGAAACCTCTTCGCTCATCAATCATATCACCAAAAGTTAGCTTGCTCCAATCCAGCGATTTTTGGAAAAATGTTGCTTCTACTCCTGTTCTAACAGAAAACTTACGGTTAATTTTAATTTGATAAGAATAAATAGCACTAACTCTTGTACTCCTTAATGTGTTTGCTGCTTGATCATTTGTTACTATCAATCCTAAACCTCCATTCAGAGATTCAACATGTTGGTCATAACTAGCAGATGTGGTAATGAACGTACCAGAAATCCCTGGCCACTGATTTCTGTAGTTTAGCGAAACTCTTGGGCACCTGGCTGTTCCAGCAAATGCAGGGTTCAGATATAGAGGGTTCGCGTAAAACTGACTAAACTCGGGGTCTTGAGCTGTTATTTTATTTGCTGCACTGCTACATATAATAGCAATTAATAAAAATAATACTTTAAAATACTTGCTCATAAGTTTATAAGTGATTGTGCAAAATCGACCCAATATTACGAAAAAAAAATGGTTGGGTTACAATTTAATAGCTAGATTTATGCAATAAATGATATCTAGGTGTCGTTTTTTCAAAAATAAACTTAATAAATTAACCTCTTGCCAGATTTAAACAATGACCTATAGGATATCAATTTTATTTTATTTTGTTTGCCAAGTTTCTGTATTTTCAGGTTATTCTCAAACGGGTAAAAAAGTTATTGAAAATTTAGAATGGGATGGTATCTATTCTATAAATATTAATGGAACGGACTATACAAATGTGTTCCATTCATCCAATGGATATTGGGACTTTGAAAAAGAACAGCCCTATTTGTTGAAGTACATTCCAATTAGTAATACATCGGTTGATTTTAATGTTACGAATACTGAAGTAATTCCATTAACGAGTTCTGAAATGGCAATAATAGATGTTGCTAAAATTAAATCATCATTTGACTTTAAAACAAATTTTACAGACAAAAGGAAAAAGTTTTATGCTGTTGTTGAAGTTAATGAAGTTCGTAAAAATCCAGTCTCTGGACAGTTTGAAAAATTGGTCAGCTATGAAGGAAGTTTAGTCGTTTTAGAAAGTCCATCAACAAATTCAAAATCAGCATACTTAACAACTTCAGCTTTTGCATCAGGTTCTGGAGAATGGTATAAGATTGGTGTTGTGGAAGATGGAGTTTATAAAATTGATTATGCTTTTTTAAATGACATGGGTGTTGATGTGTCTTCCTTAAATTCGGATGCAATTAATGTTTTTGGAAATGGTTCTGGTTTGCTTTCTGAAAATAATAATGATTTTCGAAATGACGATGTATTGAAAAATTCCATTTTCATTGAAGATGGCAATGACGGTGTCTTTAATAATGGTGATTACCTTCTCTTTTACGCTAAGGGTCCCCATAGATGGAGTGTTGACGGTAGTGTTTTTTCACATAAAATACATGAATATTGCGATACCTCTTATTATTTTGTCAATATTAATAATGTTAATCCAGCTCCAAAACGAATGGAGGAAGCGCAATTATCTTCTAATTTAGAAACGAATTTGGTAACAACTTTTATTGATTATGATTTTATCGAGGAAGATGATTACAATTTAGGGAAATCCGGAAAACAATGGTTTGGAGATATTTACGATGTTCAGACGTCCTATAACTATAGTTTCTCGATGCCGAACATTGTTAATACAGATTCGATAAGAGTTTATGCTAAAATTATAGGACACGCTTCGAGCAGTGGTACAAGTTACTCATTTGCCTCTGGTGGAAATTCAGTAGACATTCCTGTTGGAACATCTGGTACTGGGACTTATTCTCCATTGGGGAAAAGTGTTTCCGGAGTATTGGGTTATGTGGGAAATGGAAATAGTGTAGATGTTCAAATTACCTATAATAAAAATGGATTATCTTCTTCAAAGGGTTGGCTCGATTATTTAGAAGTAAATGTTCCAAGGGCATTGACAATGATAGGGAGCCAGATGGAATTTAGAGATTTAACCTCAGTTGGATTAGGTAATGTAAGTCGATTTTCTGTGGGGAACGTAAGTGATATAGATCGAATATGGGAGGTAACTGACTTATCTAATATCTCTATTGTTAATTTTAATACAGTTGGTCCCACAGCCGAATTTAAAATCAATACTGATTCATTAAGGACTTTTATAGCATTGGGAAACGCTTTGACAAAAACTCCTGTATTCCATCATAAAGTGCTTTCTCAAAATTTACATGGATTAGGGTTTGCAGATCTGATAATAATTGTTCCTCAAGAATATATGTCTGCGGCAATTGAATTAGCAAGTTTCCACCAAGAAAATGATGAATTAGTTTGTCATGTTGTTACTCCAAATCAAATTTATAATGAATATTCTTCAGGAATTAGAGATGCAACAGCGATAAAGCACTTTTTGAGAATGTTTTATGTCAGAGCAGGAGTAGATCCGAACCTGATTCCTAGATATTGTTTATTTTTTGGCGATGCGACTTATGACCCTAGAAATAGATTAGGTCATAGCATGAGCTTGATACCTACTTATGAGTCGACAGAATCTTTAAGTATAACAGGTACTTATGCTACGGATGATTATTTTGCAATACTATCAGATAATGGAGCAATGAATAATTATGATTTAATGGATATTGCAATTGGGAGATTACCTATAAGTTCTTTAAGCGAGGCAAACGATATGGTTGCTAAAATCAAAGGATATAGTTCAGTTTCTGCCTCAAATCAGAATAATACATCTTGCTCTAATGCAGAATCTGACGCAACATTAAATGATTGGCGAAATATTGTTTGTTTGATTAGTGATGATGAAGATGGAAACGTTTATTTTAAGGACACAGAAGAAATGGCTGATACAATTCGTGTAAACAATAAGAGTATGAATATTGTTAAATTACATATGGATGCTTTTTTGGAAACTACTACTCCTGGAGGTGATGAAAACAAAGGCTGTGAGGGAGCCATCCAGCAACGAGTTGAAAAGGGAGCTTTTTTAGTTAACTATATCGGTCACGGTGGTGAGACGGGTTGGGCTCACGAACGTATTTTAAGAGTGCCTACAATTAGAAATTGGAGTAACGGTGTAAAACTGCCTATTTTTATGACTGCCACATGCGAATTTAGCCGCTATGATGATCACGATAGAACATCTGGTGGAGAATATGTGTTGCTTAATCCAGATGGCGGGGGAATAGCATTGTTTACAACTACTCGGTTAGTTTATAACAGTAGTAATAAGAGACTAAATAAGCATTTTCATAGTACAATTTATGATAAAGTTGATGGAATGCCTCAGCGAATTGGTGATGTTTACCTTGAGACCAAAGATTTGTATGTTCAAAATGGTGGAGGTGATGTCAATTTTAGGAAATTTGCATTGTTGGGAGATCCCGCAGTTAGACTGGCTTTACCACAACACCAAATTGTAACAGATTCTATCAACGGAGTATCAATTACTGCAGCAATTGATACTATGAAAGCGTTAAGTGTTGTCAATGTAGTAGGTCATATAGAAGATTTTACAGGTCAAAATTTAACAAGTTTCAACGGAGTTGTTTATCCAACGATATACGATAAGAAGCTCAGCCTCTCTACTTTAGGGAATAGTTCAGGTTCTGCCTTGGAGCCGTTTGAAACATGGAAAAATGTTGTGTATAAAGGAAAGGCTACTGTTTTAAATGGTGTTTTTGAATTTTCATTTGTAGTACCACAAGATATTTCGTTTCAATACGGTAATTCACGTGTAAGTTATTATGCTGAGAATGGAGAAGAAGATGCTCAAGGATATAACGAAGATGCAATAATTGGAGGAATCGATACCGCTGCCATTTCTGATGGTCAGGGACCTGATATTTCGCTGTATATGAATGATGATAGTTTTGTTTCAGGTGGGATAACGGATGAGAATCCTGATTTATTTGCCAAGGTGTTTGATGAGAATGGAATTAATATGGTTGGTAATGGTGTTGGTCATAATATTGAGGCAGTGATTGATCAAAATACCTCTGAATCTATTATATTAAATGACTTTTATGAAGCTGATTTAGACACCTATAAAAGTGGAAGAATATCTTATCCGTTTTACGATTTAGAAGAAGGGAATCATACTTTGAGCTTAAAAGTATGGGATGTTTATAATAATTCGGAAAAAACTGAAATTGAATTTGTGGTAGCTAAGGAAGAAAATTTCAGATTAGAACATGTGTTAAACTATCCTAATCCTTTTACCACAAGGACGGAGTTTTACTTCGAGCATAATCAGTTGTGTGATTATTTAGATGTTCAAATTCAAGTATTTACAGTTTCTGGAAAATTGGTTAAATCGATTAACGAAAGAGTCCATTCTGAAGGTTTTAGGTCGGAAGGTATTGTATGGAATGGACGTGATGATTATGGAGAAAAAATAGGTAGAGGAGTTTATGTGTATAAACTGAAAGTGTTAAACGAAAGCGGAGAAAAAGTGGAGAAATTTGAAAAATTAGTAATTCTTAATTAAGCCTGAACAATAATAAGTAACAATTTACGTATATTTGTTGTTCATTTCAAAACCCAAATAATGAAAATGAGATTCAAAATATTATCAATAGCCCTTAGTAGTGCTCTTCTTTTCTCGTTAACTACTAGTGCTCAGGTAAATTTAAGTGGAGCAGAAACAGGTTCGGATATAAATACAATAACAACAGCGGTTCCTTTTTTGCTTATTTCTCCTGATTCTCGTTCTGGAGCAATGGGAGATGTTGGTGTAGCATTATCTCCAGATGCAAATTCTATTCACTGGAATCCTGCGAAACTAGCTTTTATTGATAATGATAAGGATATGGGTTTTTCTTTGTCTTATTCTCCTTGGTTAAGAGCTTTGGTAAATGATATCAACTTAGCTTATTTATCAGGATACAAAAAATTAGATAACAATTCGGCAATTGGCTTTTCTTTGCGTTATTTTTCATTAGGAGATATTACTTTCACAAATAATTATGGCCAGGAAATACGTAATTTCAAACCAAATGAATTTGCGTTAGATGCAACCTATTCAAGAAAGTTAGGGGAGCGATTTGGTGCAGGACTTGCGGCTAGATATATCTATTCAAATTTAACGGGAGGTATTTCTTCTTCCGGAGCGGATGTGAAAGCTGGTCAATCAGTTGCGGTCGATATTTCCGCATATTATGAAACAGAAACATTTGAAGTTTCAGGTAAAGACGCTAATGTTGCTTATGGGTTGAATATTTCAAATATTGGCGCAAAAATGTCTTACACGGATGCTGCTAATAGAGATTTTATTCCAACGAATATGCGATTAGGGACTGCTTTTAATGTAGATTTAGATGAATTTAACAAACTAACAGTTGCGTTGGATGCTAACAAACTTTTGGTGCCAACTCAGCCGATTTACACACAAGTGAATGGTTCTCCAGTATCTGGCACAGATGGGTACGAAATATTTTCTGGAAAAGATCCTAATGTTGGAGTTGCTTCTGGAATATTTGGTTCATTTAGTGATGCTCCCGGAGACGTGCTTCTTGATGAAAATGGCAACACAACTGAAGTTGTGAAAGGGACTAAATTTAAAGAAGAATTGAGAGAGGTAAATATATCTGTAGGTGCAGAGTATTTATATAATAATTTGTTAGCAATAAGAGCAGGTTACTTTCATGAGCACTGGTCAAAAGGAAACAGAAGATTTGTGTCTCTCGGAGCTGGTATCAGATATAGTGTTTTTGAATTAGACTTATCTTATATACTTGCCTTAACGCAAGCTAGTCCATTAGCAAATACACTTCGTTTTACACTAAGATTTAACTTTGGTGAAGTAGCTAGTGAAAGTAGTATGTAAAGATTGTTAAAGGAATTTAAAAAAGCCACTTGCGACAAAGCAAGTGGCTTTTTTAATTTTTGGGAGTAAATACGGTTCAGTCCTTAAAGTTGGGAAGTAAATCCAATTTAACCTTCGTTGTTTATTGAATGTTTATGTTTTCACCTGATTCGTCCCGATAGACATCGTGGAGGTTCTTATTTTATTCACTCTTTCTTATGTAAATTTAAAGTGTTTATGAGATCTGCGCCTAAGTTGCATCGCTAAAAAGTAGCAAAAATATAGGCTACGAAAATAACCTTGTAATTTCTATTCCTCTTCGCTAAATGACAAAAACTAATTCGTCCCACTCTCTAACAGCTTCTGATTCTAAAGCGCATTGCGGACGAAATTATCAAGAACATTTACTGATTATACCAATTAGCTAATCTCCAATAATTGATCTTGATCCGAAAAGACGAGACTAAGTATTACTTATTCCCTCATCTCTAAAGTGTCCCTTTTGCTCATCTTCATTGTAAAATATAAAGACTTGAGCAGTGTCGTTTAAGAAATTAATCTTACCTATCTCAAACCGTGTTATTGTTAATCCTGTTCTTTTTTCAAGGTCCATAAGTAATTCATTATGTTTTTCAGGTGTAATCAAGTCTATCTTTTCAAAAGTTATTACCTTTCTGGATTCGTGTTTTAAAAGCCAAATCTTTTCAAGACCGTATGTTACTCCTATAATTGCAGCATTGGTAAAAGCCAACTCAGCATAGCTCATTTTCTTATTCGATAGCGCATTGATAACAGAAACGCCTATCACTATAAATAAATAGGTCATTTCTTTAATTGGAATGGGATCTGTTCGATACCTAATAATCCCGAATATGGCAAATAATCCCAAAGCCATTCCCATTCCCATCTCAAACTTCTTCAGTGTAAAGCATATCATAAAAATGACAAGACTTATCATTATATATGTAAAGAGGTAGTCCTTTCTTTTAGCTATTGGGTAATAGATAGCCCGAACAATTATTAGAATTACACCTAAATTCATTCCGAATTTGAATGCCAATTTCCAAAAATCATTTTCAAATAATGGCACGCCTAAAAAACCACCAGAAGAAGTCTCCTTGGATTGTTTTATTACATCTTTAATTCCATCTGCGCTATCCTCGATAGTTTTCGCTAATCCTTTAATTGTTTCATTTGCATCTCCATCCATTAGAAAATCAAACATTCCAATTCCTACGTTATATAATTCAACTAACCAACTCATTTATTTTTTGTATATATATATGTTTCTGTTTAAATCTATTGTTTTTTAATTCTGGATATAAAAGCTTCGCTCCTATACAGTACTTGCTAACTCGTATCGGTCGAACTCCATTTTCCTTTATTAGTTTCATAAAAGGAGAATTTCGATTAACTTTTTCTTGTTTCACTTCCCCAACTATCGTGTTTTCCAAAGAATGACTCTTCTCGTTCCATCGAAAAGTTAATCCAATGTCTAGCGTCAGCCTTTCTGTGTCTGTTTTGTTTACAAGTGTAATTCTATGGAATGAATTCCACAGTTTTTTTATTAGAAGAATGTCATTAGGAATAATATCCTCAACAAATTGTAATGAGGCATCAGACATTTCTTCTTCAAAATCAGCTATTTTGATTCTCTTTTTGACAGTTCTGCCCTTTTTTTTATTCTTTATTTCAAGATAGCATAGGCCAGAGTCAATATATTTTCTCATCCGTACTTTATAACGATTGGGCCATTTATTATGATGATGTGTGTAAAAATCGAAATCATTCGTGTCAAAATAAAGAGTTTTATATTGCGCTACTCTTTTGTTTTTGATTTCTAAAACTTTGTAATTCTCCTTTAATAGCGGCAACATTCGGACAAACAGATTTTTCGGAATCACAAATTTGGTGTCAGTTCTATTAAGTAATTTAACAGCATCCATTTCCTTGAGAGAAATAGAATCGAACGTTTGTAATATGTCTAAAATGTTATTCAATTGCTTGGTTTGCTAAAATATTAAAAATAAAGTAAAAAATACTACTTAAATTAGCACACTATATTTGTTATTAAGTACTAGGTATTAGTAATAGTTACTTATTAGCAATTCAGTTAATAAAATAATTTGGTTAACAATACCCCTACTTAAAAATTGCTTTTTTATTTTTAGTATGGATTAATTGCGAAGAATACAGGATATGAGAAAAGGAAACTTAAACATTAGCTATAGAATTTACGCTAACGCAGGAGAGTTAGAAAAATCAGATGCTGATCTAATGTTAGCAGCGGAAAATAGTTTAAAAAATGCTTATGCTGTTTATTCAGGCTTTAGAGTTGGAGCTGCTCTGTTGCTTGAAAATGGAGATATTGTCCTTGGGAATAATCAAGAAAATATTGCGTTTCCATCTTCTTTGTGTGCAGAAAGAGTTGCATTATACTATTGTAAGGCAAATTATCCTGACGTTAAAGTTGTGAAGATTGCGATAACAGCTAAAGCATCTTCCGTAAAATTGATTGAACCTGTTTCTCCTTGTGGGGCCTGCAGACAAGTAATGTCGGAGTATGAGCGGATTCAAAAATCAAATATCGAAATGATTTTAAAAGGAGAAGAAGGAGAAGTTTTTATATTTGATACTGTAACGGAACTACTTCCGTTGGCATTTGAAACCCAAGCATTGTAGTATGTTTCTAAATAGTAGTAGATAATACTTCAAAACAGAATAGAATTTAATTTATATTTGTGCACCAATATTAAAACCGATGGCGACAAAAACTATAGCAAAGAGTAAAAAAACAGCGAAATCACCTGCTAAACTTAAATATAGCAAAAAGCAATATTTGAAATGGTATGAGGATATGTTGTTGATGCGTAAGATTGAGGAAAGAATAGGGCATCTATATATCCAACAAAAATTTGGTGGATTTTGTCATTTATATATAGGACAAGAGGCGTTAGTAACCGGTACAGCTTCTGGTTCTAAAAAAGGAGATAAGCATATTACTGCTTATAGAGACCATGCACATCCAATAGCCTTGGGGGTCCATCCAAAATATATGATGGCTGAACTTTATGGGAAGACTACTGGACTCTCTAAGGGCAAAGGTGGTTCTATGCATATGTTTCACAAAGAAAGCGGCCTGATGGGCGGTCATGGCATTGTTGGTGCTCAAATTCCAATGGGGGCTGGTATTGCATTTGCTGAAAAATATAAAGGGACGAAGAATGTCACTTTTTGTTCGTTTGGTGATGGTGCAGCTCGTCAAGGGGCATTGCATGAAACATTTAACATGGCGATGGTCTGGAAATTACCGGTCATTTTTATTATTGAAAATAATAACTACGCTATGGGAACTTCTGTAGAAAGAACAACTAATGTTATGGATATGTCTACAATGGGTGATTCGTATCAAATGCCCTCTTTTGTTGTTGATGGTATGACTATAGAAGCGGTACATGAAGCTATTGAAGACGCATGTGTTCATGTTCGTTCAGGCAAAGGGCCGGTTTTGTTGGATATTAGAACGTATAGATATAAAGGGCATTCAATGTCTGACCCCCAGAAATACAGAACCAAACAAGAGGTAGAAGATTTTAAAAATCAGGACCCAATAGATAAAGTTTTAAGTACAATAAAGACAAATAAATTAGCTTCTGACAAAGAGATTGAGAAAATCGTTCAAAAAGTTAAAGATGTCATTGATGAGTCTGTGAAATTTGCTGAAGATTCTCCAGAACCGGAAGCAAAAGAACTTTATGAAGATGTATATATAGGAGATTACCCTTATATAATGGAATACAAAGATTAAATTTAGCTGGTAAAAAAGGAAACAAATTATTTGAAATGGCGGAAATAGTAAGAATGCCCAAATTAAGTGACACCATGGTTGAAGGAGTTGTTGCTGAATGGCATAAAAAAGTAGGAGACAATGTTGAAACGGGTGATTTGTTAGCTGAAATCGAAACAGATAAAGCGACAATGGAGTTTGAAGCGTTTCAAGAAGGTGTTTTGTTACACATTGGAGTTGAAATAGGTAAAGCGGCTCCAATAGATTCAATACTTGCAATATTGGGTAAGAAAGGAGAGGACATCAAAGCGATATTAAAAGCAGAGGCAGAGGCTGTTCCAGAGGCTAAAGAAGAGCCCTTAAAGGAAACAGCGACTCCTAGTCCTAAGCCAGCTGAAAAGAAAGAACCAACAGTAAAAGTTCCAGTTCAAGCTGCAGCTAGCGTACCTGCAAAATATCCGCCAGCGAGTGCTACTAGCGATGGGAAAGTTAAAATATCTCCATTAGCGAGAAGATTAGCGCAAGAAAGAGGGATTAATTTTTCTTTCATTCAAGGTACTGGTGAGGGTGGTAGAATTGTAAAAAGAGATATCGATAACTACCAAGGCGGGGGTACTTCATTTGTTGGAACAGAAAGCTTTACGGATGAGACTGTTTCTCAAATGAGAAAAGTAATTGCTGCACGTTTAGCCGAAAGCAAGTTTACAGCCCCTCATTTTTATTTGAATGTATCCATTGATATGGATAATGCAATGGCCGCAAGAGTCTCTATTAACAAAATGATAGCTCCACAAAAAGTATCATTCAATGACATGGTGGTAAAAGCTTGTGCTGCAGCATTGAAAGATAATCCAGATGTGAATTCTGCTTGGTATGGAGATTTTATTCGAAGAAATGACCATATTCATATAGGAGTAGCTGTTGCTGTTCCTGACGGTTTGTTAGTTCCTGTTGTGCGTTTTGCTGATGGTAAATCCTTAACGCAAATTGGATCGGAGGTTAAAGAACTTGCTCAAAAAGCAAAAGATAAAAAATTACAACCTGAGGAATGGGAAGGAAATACCTTTACGATTTCTAACTTAGGGATGATGGGCATAGAAAGCTTTACCGCTATTGTGAATCCGCCTGATGCATGTATTTTGGCGATTGGTGGAATAAATGCCGTACCAGTTGTTAAGAATGGAGAAATCGTTCCAGGTAATATTATGAAAGTGACTTTAAGTTGTGACCACCGTGTGGTGGATGGAGCTGTTGGTTCGGCGTTCTTAAAAGACTTTAAAAATTATATGGAAAACCCTGTTTTGCTATTGGGAAAACAGAGTATATAGTACAAAAATATAGTAACCAAAAAAGCCACTAATGAAGTCATTAGTGGCTTTTTTTATGTATTGCAAAGTGTTATTTCTTTTTCGCTGCAGGCTTTTTCTTAGCAGGAGCTTTTTTCTTAGCGGTTTCTTTTTCAGGTGCCGCTTCTTTTTCCTCAACTTCCTTTTTATCTTCCTCAGTTTCTTTTAATTCCAATTTTTTGGCACTATGCAATAGATTGTACCATTGAAATAATTTTTTTATATCGGAGGTAAATACTCTCTCTTCATCATACTCAGGAATAACTTCCCTTAAGTATTTTTTTAAGTCATCAACGTTGTCTTTGTGACTTGGCGCTTCACCGCCTTTTTCTTTGTCGAAAATAACTTTAAATATGTCAGCTAGAAGTTCATCTCCTTCGTAAGTATATATGCTAATGTCCTCTAAGGCGCTAATTCTATTGGATGAAAAAGCTGGAAATTTTTTTCCGTCAATTAGTGATTCAACGATAACATTATTTTTACTTTGACCAGCAACAGTATATAATCCTCCTTTTCCAGAAATAGCAATGATCCCACTTAGATTCATAATTCGTATTAAAATTAAATTTTCTTACGCACAAAAATATAAATATAAATTTGGTAGGAAAACTTTTTGACTATTTAAGCACAACTATTTTTTTGTAAACCACTTGTAAATCGTCAGAAAGCAATAAAAAGTAAGTTCCTGTAGCTAAATTTTGATACGTATGTATTTTTGATTCAGCTTCATACTTAGTTGAAATTAGTTTACCCAAACTACTATACAAACGAAGTGTAACGTTGTTTTGATTTGTTTCAACGGTGAAGCTTCCGTTATTCGGATTGGGGTAAATTATTCCATTTATTATATGTTCATTTATACCAACATTTAAAATTGTTGTGATACTTGAAAATGTACTGCATCCAAATGAATTAAACACTTCTACCTGATAATTTCCATTCTGCAGTGCTGCGTAAACACTATCATTGGCGCCGATGATTATTTCGCCATCTAGAAACCATTGGTAGCTTTCATACCCTCCAGATGTGGATAAAACAGTATTGTTATTTGTAATTATTGCTTGTGCTGGGTTTGGTTGTTCCGTAACCGTAATAAAACAAGTATCGCTTTTACAAGAATTGGTGTCTAGCCCTAGAATATAACCATCATAGGACTGCGTAAATACCCTTGGGTTAATGGTCGATCCATCATTCCAGAATACTGAATTGAAAACCCCACTTTCCGTAATTGTAATGGACGTGTTTTCACAGAAATCATAGGTGTTTGTTAAACATGCTAGAGTCGGTTTAGACGAAACTGATGTAATAATATTCATTGTGTCGCTGATGCAACCAGTGGTTAAGTTTGCAACGATAAAATAAGTTTCAATGCTATCCGAAAAATATTGGGAACTTGTCGTGTCGCCGGATCCCCAAAGGTAGGAAACATTAGAAGAGGTAATGGTAAATTGATTACTATCACCTTCACATATTAAGCTATTTCCAGAAAAAGTTGCGAATTCTTTTGCGTTCATTAAAGTTTCAAACCCATCTAATTTCCCATATCCGAATGCATTATTCGGCACTGCGCCTGTAAGCGAATCCGTATATGCAGCATTTATTAAGGCAGTGTTAAAATCGCTAGATCCTGCTTTTGGACATTGTTCTAAAAACAATGCAGCTACTCCTGCAACTACGGGACTCGACATGGAAGTACCACCATTTCTGTAGTGCATTCCACCAATTGCTAATAGGCTGTCAAGGCTATTTGTTACAAAGTAATTAATTCCACTTAGAGGGAAGGCGCTATTTGTTACAGCACCAGAAGCCGCTAATTCTGGTTTGATTAAGCCGGTCCGAGTTGGGCCTTTGCTAGAGGTAGCCGCTAATTTTCCTCTTGTTTCTCCTGGGGCTGGAGTCCAACCTCCTAAATTATTTACGTAGCCACTATCGTTTGCATAATTACCAACAGTAATAACATTGGGGGAACATTGGAATGAGCTAACAATTGTTTGCAACGTATCAGGGTAAACATATTTATTAATTTCTGTAAAACCAACAATTGTATCTGCTCGGTTTTCCATATCTGAAGTTCCAAATACTGAGGTTGTCCATACGTCAAAACTCCCAGTTCCCGTTGTTTCAAAACGGAAATGATATTGAGCTGAATCAGGTTCTTGCATATATGCTTGCAAGAGGTATTGGCCATCTCTAGACTCCATCCAATACATAACGGTTCCTAAAATATCAGAATTAGTGTTTCTTATGGTATCAAAAATTAAACTACTTAGAGGTGCAGAACCTGCATTGATAAACTGTCCCCTACCCCTAAAACTGTGCGTAGGAGAAACCTTATCGGCGCCAATACTAAAATTAATATTGTTTAAATCTGCTGTGTCAGCCCATACTTCAAAAAATACAGTAGGAACTCCAAAGGCCGAAGAAGGGTTTAGCTTAAACCAAGTCATCGAAGTGTCTGTTACTTCGGTGTGCAGATGGTAGGGATCAAAATCTCCGGAATTTCCAGCTGCCGCAACAAATAAGCGCCCTTTCTTAGCGTTAATAAGACTATCTATATAAAGAGTATAAGGGTCGAGACCATCGTGCGAACCATAATACTCGCCAATACTGGCATTTATTACACAAGGTTTACCAATGGAGTCCGCAATTGTGTAAATATATTCCACTGCATCTACAACTGTGGCAAGCCAATCTGCAGCATTAAAATTACTCTCAACCATTATGATGTCTGTTTTGGGTGCAACGCCTTTATTTTTTCCATTGGCAAATGCATTTCCACAAGCTGCTCCTGCAACAGTAGTTCCATGTCCCCATTGGTCTACATTGGTTGATAAGCCTTGATTAATCTTAGTGCTGTCCCAATGCTGGCCATAACCATATTGAGCTGGAGTATATTGGTTAACGCCAAGTGTTTGGTCCCATAAATATAGAACGCGTGTACTACTGTCAGGATTCATGAAGTCAGGATGTAAAAAGTCGATGCCCGCATCAATTAACCCAATAATAACTCCATCACCTTCCAAAGAAGTGTTTAAAGGCGCAGTGCCCGCATGAATATCATTTATACGATTGTTTACCCGCATCGTGTCGTTTAATGCTGTTCCTTGATATGCTCGGAAATTGACATTTAAAATGTTTTGATTTTCAACAAATTCTTGTAATTCATTCGATGGAATTCGAACGTAATACCATCCTTTTACAGAACCTCTGTAAATACCATTGTGTTGTTTTGTTATGTTCTGAACTTCTGAAAGGTTTCCCTTTACAAATAGGCCTACTTTTTCAGTGGAGGTTGAGTTTTCTAATAAGTATTTTTGGAGATAGAAATTTCCTTCAAATTTATTTTGGGACAACCCTGTTATCCCACATCCTAAAATTAGTATAAACAATAACGCTTTTGATATCATAATTTCAAAGTTACTTAATTTCTTGGTAAAACGGAATGTCTTTTAAATAAGAAAATGATGCATCTTTAAAATTTATTTTCCCGCAATACATATCTAATCCGTTTGTTAGCAATATATAGGGAGCTTGAATAATAGAATTGTAACGCAATGCTTGATGCAAAGCGTCTTCACCTATTTTGATTTCTGGAGCCTTGCACTCTACTATTATTAAAGGCTTTCCAAAGTTGTTATGGAGAACAATGTCGAAACGTTTTTGAAGTTTATTGACAAGCAAACTCTTTTCGACTGCTATTAGAGAGGCAGGATAACCTTTTTCTTCTATTAAGTACCATACAGCGTGCTGCCTTACCCATTCCTCAGGTTGCAGTACTACCCATTTTTTTCTAATTATGTCAAATATTTGCAAAACATCAGCATCTCTTTTTACATTAAATGGGTAGGAAGGTAAATTCAGTTCTTGCATCTAGTTACAAAGATATTTGAATTTTTGAAATAGGAGTTTCTCCATTCAAAAGGAGTTCGTACCTTTCGCAGAATAAAAGAAGCAAATAGATGAAAACGAAAAAAGAGATAGTAGAGAATTGGTTGCCACGTTATACTGGTGTGAAGTTGGAAGATTTTGGGAAGTATATTTTGCTTACTAACTTTGATAATTATGTCGACATTTTTGCAGAATTAAATGGTGTAAAAGTAGATGGTAAGGATAAAGCTATGCCAAGTGCTACGGCGAATAAAATTACAATTATCAACTTTGGAATGGGGGCTGCTAATGCAGCAACTATCATGGATTTGTTATCCGCAATTTCGCCAAAGGCAGCTTTATTTTTAGGGAAATGCGGAGGTCTTAAGAAGAAGAATAAAATTGGCGACATGGTATTGCCAATTGCGGCTATAAAAGGAGAAGGGGCCTCCGATAATTACTTTCCACCAGAAGTGCCGGCGTTACCAGCGTTTAATTTACAAAGAGCAGTGTCACACTCCGTGCGAGAAATGGATTTGGACTATTGGACAGGTACAGTTTATACAACTAGCCGAAGAGTTTGGGAACACGATGAGGTGTTTAAGAATTATTTAAGAAAAATACGTGTAATGGCAATCGATATGGAAACTTCAGCCATTTTTACTGGTGGGTTTTCTAATTCTATTCCTTCCGGAGCTTTGTTATTGGTGTCTGATCAACCAATGATTCCTGAAGGAGTCAAAACAGATGAAAGTGATAAAAAAATTACAGGAGATTTTGTAAACAAGCACATTCAGATAGGAATAGACTCTCTGAACGAGTTAATCAATGATGGAAAATCTGTGCGTCACATGCGATTCGATTAAGCAATGAAATACGAAGAAATTATACAGGAATTGGAGAGTGGGATTTACAAACCCGTTTACTTTTTGCAAGGGAATGAAGGATACTTTCTAGACAAGATATCTGACTTCATTGCTGAAAATGTTTTGGAAGCATCTGAAAGGGATTTTAACCAAACAATTCTTTATGGTAAGGATGTTTCTGTGCAAGATATAATTAGTGCAGCCAAGCGGTATCCTATGATGTCTCAATACCAGGTAGTAATTATAAAAGAGGCGCAGCATTTATCGAGAACAATCGATCAATTAGAAACATATGTTACCAATCCGTTAGCTTCTACTATTCTTGTTTTTAATTACAAGTATAAAACCATTGATAAACGAAAAAAAATCGGAAAGCTACTTGCTAAGAATACCGTATTTTACACGGCCGAAAAAATAAAAGATTACAAATTAGCAGATTGGATAGTTGGTTTTTGCAAAAGCCAAGGGCTGAAAATAAAGCCAAAAGCTTCTCATTTAATGGGAGAGTATTTAGGAAATGACTTAAGTAAGATTGCTAATACAATTGAGAAGTTAAAAGTTATCCTTTCAGGAGAAACCGTTATAGATGAAGATGTAATTCAAAAAAATGTGGGTATATCAAAGGATTTCAACATGTTTGAATTAAGCAATGCATTGGCAGAAAAAAACGTTTATAAATCGAATTTTATCGTAAATCATTTTGCACAAAACCCGAAGAATTATCCATTTCCCGGAACGTTGGGAACGCTTTATAATTATTTTACTAAGTTAATGAAGTACCATTTCTATGCCTCTAAATCATCCGAAAAAGAACTAGCTGCTATATTGGGAGTTCATCCATATTTTTTAAATGATTACCGGGTAGCAGCTCAAAACTATACCAAAGGAAAGTTGGCCAGAATATTTGGATACCTAAAAGACTATGATCTTCGTTCCAAAGGGGTTGGGAATGTTTCTATTTCGGATGGAGAACTATTGAAAGAGTTGGTGTTCAAGATATTGCATTAGAAGTTTTGTTTCGTCTTTTTTATTCCTAAACATAATTTTTAATATTATTTGTTAACTTCGCTAATACTAAATGGTTTAACCTATGCTTAAAAACACATTATTATTTTTTTTACTATTTACTAGCGTTAGTATTTCGGCGCAAGAAGTGATTTCGACACAGGGAGGTTCATACACCTCTGTAGATGTTAACCTCGACTTTACTATAGGTGAAGTGATTATTAATACAGTTTCTGATGGGACGAATTCTCTAACCCAAGGTTTTCATCAAACCAACGGTAATAGTTGTGATTTCAATAACCTTCAAGTTATTCCCTCTAATGTGGCATGTCACGGAGTTAATGATGGCAGTATTGTGATCAATCCAGATCCATCGGGTGCTCCATATGTTTTCCAATGGAGCAATGGAGCAACAACACAAGATTTACAAAACATTAGCGCAGGTATCTATTATCTTACTATAAGCTCTGCTCTAGGTTGCGATACAACCATTCAAGTTCCAATATTCCAGCCACCATCTCTTCAGACAAATGTAAATATTACCAATGCATCTTGTGGAAACCAGGATGGAACAGCAGAACTTTTAGTTGCTAACCCCTACAATCAACCCTATACTGCAAGTTGGAGCAATGGTGATGTTGGTTTACAAGCAGATTTATTGTCGTCAGGTCCTATAAATGTTGTTATAACCGATGCTAGTGGATGTGTATTTTACGATGCTGCAATGATTGGAGGTTCTGGTGGACCAGAGGTAGATGCAACTAATTTCAGTAATGTAACTTGTCCTGGAGGAAATGATGGAGCTATTTCATTACAAGTTACTTCACAAGCCCCGCCTTATGCTGTCAATTGGATCAGTGGACAATCCGCAGAGCAGATTAATGGATTGGGATCAGGTATTTATGAGTATTTAGTAGAAGATCAATCAGGATGTTTAACAGCTGGTAGTGTGGAAATTTTACAGCCGGATTCCATTGGCTTAGCAAATGTTAATTTAACGAATCCTACTTGTGGAAATAATGATGGCTCCATTCAAGTGAATGGACAAGGAGGCACAGGTAATCTAATATATATATGGGACGCTAACACCGGAAATCAAATTGGAGCTACAGCCAATAATTTATCTGCAGGAACTTACACATTGAATATTGTAGATAATAATTCTTGTGTGCATACAGAAACTATTTTATTGAATGACCTAATGGCTCCTCAAATTAATGTAGTTAACGTTAATAATCCACAATGTGGAGGTGGGCTAGGTGGTATTAATATTTCTGTGTCTAGCGGAACTGCTCCATACACGTATCAATGGTCTACTGGCTCAACAGCGCAAGACCTCAGTGGTTTGTCACCGGGAAGCTATGGAGTGCTGGTAACAGATGATTTGGGATGTACAGCTGCAGAGTTCATTCAATTGGATGGAATTTTACCCCCAAATTATGGTGTGTGCTTGGTTACAGTGGATTCAACAACCCAAACCAACCTAGTGGTATGGGAAAAGCCAGCAGTTGCTGGTAGTATATCACATTACAACATATACAGAGAAGGAATAGCAGCAGGAATATATGATTCGATTGCAACTGTACCTTATGATAGTCTGAGTCAATATACAGATACATTGGCCAATCCTGCCTACAGAAGTTGGAGTTATAAAATAACGGTTGTAGACACATGTGGAAACGAATCTTCTCCAAGTTCTGCGCATAAAACAATTCATCTAACAACGAACTTAGGATTGTCGAATTTAATTAATTTAATTTGGGACAATTATGCTGGGTTCAGTTATCCGACATACTATATTAATCGATATCATCCATCTACAGGTTGGAATGTTATTGCAACCATTCCATCATCACTAACTTCTTATACCGATCAAACACCACCATTACCGTTAAATGATTTGGTGTATAGCGTAGAAATTGTGCCACCTAGTATGTGTTCATCAACGAAGGCACAAGATCATAATACAACTCGATCGAATAGGGCAAATATAATTGAAGGAGGAGAACAAGGTCAAGGTATATTGCAACAGTCAAATGATAACGTTAATGTCTACCCTAACCCGACATCTGATCAAATTACAGTCGATATAAAGGGTTACAAAGGACGAGTGAATGTTGAGGTATACGATTTACAAGGAAGGTTATTAGAAAACACCATAAATACCAAAGTATCTCTAAGAAAATACGAAAGAGGAATCTATGTTCTCAAGATAAGTTATGGAGAGTTAACCGAAAAGTTTAGAGTGGTTAAAATTTGAAAATATTAAGAAATTGCAAGAAAAAAAGGATGAAAAAACTACTATTATGTATTATTACCATAGCCTCCATGTCTGTTGGTGTTTATGGGCAGTCGCCACAAAAGATTAAATATCAAGCAGTTGTTAGAGATGGATCAAACACGGTTTTAAATAACCAAGCAGTTGGAATGCAGTTAACTCTTAGACAAGGAAGTGTAGGAGGTTTGGCAGTTTACACAGAGACGTTTTCAACCACTACCAACGCATTTGGATTGGTAAACTTGGATATGGGGACAGGATCCACTACAGATGATTTCACAACAATAGATTGGTCTGTAGGCCCCTATTTTGTTGAAATAGCTGTTGATGTAACTGGAGGGGCTAGTTATTCGATAATGGGTACAAGTCAGTTATTGAGTGTTCCATATGCCCTTTATTCTGAAATAGCAGAGAATGCGATAAATGACCTGGTAGATGATCCAGATGCAGATACTACCAATGAATTACAAAATTTATTTGTTTCTCCAATTGGGGATACTTTGTATTTAGAAAACGGAGGTTTTGTAATTATACCTGGAATAAGTTCAGCAAATCCATATCCAATGAACTCTATATTTTGTGCGGGTGCTACTGCGATAGTAGATGCAGTAAACCCTATAACTGGAGATATATGGATGGACCGTAATTTAGGAGCTACTCAAGTAGCTATAAATACTGGGGATGTGGATGCTTATGGTGATCTGTACCAATGGGGCAGAAGAAGTGATGGTCACCAGTGTCGTACATCAGCAACTACAAACACTTTAAGTAGTACCGACAAGCCTTCGCATGGTGATTTTATTTTGGCTCCCAATCCTCCTGAAGATTGGCGCAGTCCTCAAAACAACAACTTATGGCAAAATGTAAATGGGAGCAACAACCCGTGTCCTAGCGGATACCGTATTCCCACGGAAGCAGAGTTAGATGCTGAGCGTTTAAGTTGGAGCAGCAATGATGCAGCAGGAGCAATAGCCTCTCCATTAAAAATACCCATGTCTGGTCTTCGAGACTATAGCACTGGTTTAATGGATCAAGATGGGACTTTTGGTTACATTTGGAGTAGTACAATTTCAGGCAATACCTCACGTGATTTGCGTTTTTGGAGCGGAGGTTCTTTTATTGGTAACCTTTATCATTCTTATGGAGCTCCTGTGCGTTGTATCAAGAATTAACGCTTAATTAGTTGAGGTAATGGAAATATATCCCAGTGTTAGATTAGTTAAAATATTGATTAAGACATTAGTCTAAATAAAAAATAAGATGAGAAAGCTACTATTATGTATTATTACCATAGCAACCATGTCTGTTGGTGTTTATGGGCAGTCGCCACAAAAGATTAAATATCAAGCAGTTGTTAGGGATGGATCAAACACGGTTTTAAATAACCAAGCAGTTGGAATGCAGTTAACGGTTCAACAAGGAAGTGCAGGAGGTTTGGCAGTTTACACAGAGACGTTTTCAACCACCACCAACGCATTTGGATTGGTAAACTTGGATATAGGTGCAGGAGCCACTACAGATGATTTCACAACAATAGATTGGTCTGCAGGTCCTTATTTTGTTGAAATAGCTGTTGATATAACAGGAGGATCTAGCTATACGGCAATGGGTGCTAGTGAGCTGTTGAGCGTTCCCTATTCATTATATACTGAAACAGCAGAGAATGTAATTAATGACCTAGTAGATGATGCTGATGCTGATTCTACCAATGAATTACAAAATTGGTTTGTTTCTCCAATTGGGGATACTTTGTATTTAGAAAACGGAGGTTTTGTAATTATACCTGGAATAAGCGAAGCAAATCCATATCCATTGAACTCTATATTTTGTGCAGGTGCTACTGCGATAGTAGATGTAGTAAACCCTATAACTGGGGCTATATGGATGGACCGTAATTTAGGAGCTACGCAAGTAGCTATAAATAGTACGGATGTGGATGCTTATGGTGATTTATATCAATGGGGTAGAAGAAGTGATGGTCATCAGTGTCGTACTTCAGATACTACAAGTACCCTAAGCAGTACAGACAAGCCTTCGCACGGTGATTTTATTTATAATATTCTACCACCTCCACCACAAAGTGTACCACAGGATTGGCGTAGCCCTCAAAACGGTAATTTATGGCAAGGCTTAGCCGGTAAAAATAATCCTTGTCCGAGCGGATACCGACTGCCCTCAGATGCCGAATTAGACACCGAGCGTTTAAGTTGGAGTAGTAACGATGCCGCTGGTGCTTTTGCTTCACCCCTAAAACTTCCCTCGGCTGGATACCGGAGCCCCACAGATGCTTCGCTATATGGTGTCGGCAGCTACGCAGCTCTTTGGAGCAATACGCTTATTAGTGGTAGTTCGAGATTCCTAGACTTTGGACCCCTTGGCTCCACGGTTAGCGGAACCGGTCGGGGAACTGGCTACTCTGTGCGTTGTATCAAGGACTAGCTCATTGCCTGTCGAAGGTTTGATGCTTAACCTAGCGATAGTGTAGTAAAAAATTCAAAATATTGAATAGGATATAATAAAAATAAGATGAAAAAATTACTATTAGCTATCATTACGATAGCAACCATGACAATAAGTGTTTATGGACAGGCACCGCAAAAGGTTAAATACCAGGCAGTTGTTAGAGATGGGTCAAATACGGTTTTAAATAACCAAGCAGTTGGAATGCGTTTAACAGTCCAACAAGGAAGTATAGGAGGAACAGCAGCATATACCGAAACGTTTACCACTACAACCAATGCATTTGGATTGGTAAACTTGGATATAGGGACAGGAACTACTACAGATGATTTCACAACAATAGATTGGTCTGCAGGGCCGTATTTTGTAGAAATAGCTGTTGACATAAACGGAGGAGTTAGTTATTCGGTGCTGGGCACAAGTCAGCTATTGAGCGTACCTTATGCACTATATGCCCAAACAGCGGAGAATGCAATTAATGATCAAGTAGATGATGCAGATGCAGATGCTACCAATGAGTTGCAAAATTTATTTGTTTCTCCAAATGGAGATACTTTGTATTTAGAAAACGGTGGTTTTGTAATCATTCCAGGAATCAGTGCGGCGAATGCACCATCATTTCCAGTGGGCTCAGTATTTTGTGCTTCGGGTGCTACTGCCATAGTAGATGTAAGCAACCCTACAACGGGAGCCATATGGATGGACCGTAATTTGGGAGCTACGCAAGCAGCTACAAGCAGCACCGATGTGGATGCTTATGGCGATTTGTACCAATGGGGAAGATTTAGTGATGGCCACCAGTGTCGCACTTCAAATACT
>Ga0206130_10002658_pt1 | contig 24519 bp, 28 predicted proteins | sample Helgoland_Spring_9_FD_148637 | JGI IMG/M metagenome (GOLD analysis project Ga0206130, IMG submission 148637) | Pelagic subsurface seawater microbial communities from Kabeltonne, Helgoland, North Sea - Helgoland_Spring_Bloom_20160512_1 | ecosystem: Environmental > Aquatic > Marine > Epipelagic ...
CCGCTATGGCCGCCACGGTACGAGGTCTGCCGCGCAGAAGAGCGAATGCCCCGTCGGCAATATCGAGCGCATTCAGCGGCCGGTTCGGGACCGGGCTGGGGAGAGGTTCGTGATCAATCATCGCCGTGCTCAAAGGTAGCGCCCACGAGATCTTGTGGTCTGTATGGCGTTACCGAGTACCGTTTGAGGGTGGCAATCTCGGAACGTTCGCTTGGCTGGTTGCGGTATTTACACCGCAAGGCCCACACCGCCGACAACTGGGACCGAGGCGGTTCGCCTCACCCTCATTGGGATGATCGTTCCGATCCGCCGATGGCAAGCTGGCATCGTTTCGACCTGGTCGACTCGTCCTACGCCATGGGGCTCATGGCACATCGCACCCCCGCATGGACCGAACCCTACGTTGCCATCCTGGACCAGCTCATTGCTCGCCATACGAGTTGGTGGTCCGCCGCTGACTGGCTGACCCAGTTCGGGCACGATCCTGATCAGGCCAACTATCCCGATGCCTATCGCATGTTCATCCCACCAGAGTTGTGGGGCGAGTACGACACGCCGGGCTGGACCGCAAACGGGATCGAGCCTTATGGCAAGCAGATGGATCCGGTGCAGGCCGACGGCATGTTGTTCTACAAGGGCTTCTTCCTGGTGCTTTTGGGTATTCGGTCAATGATCGACAGCAATGATCGTTGGAATGAACCGTTCGAGATGATCCGAGATGGCAACGATTCGTTCTCGTGGACCCACTCGCAGATCGCCGACCATCTGTGCCAACAATGGCTTGCGGCGCCGATCGGTTGCCATTGAGAGAACACCAAAATCTGGCCATTTTGACTGGCTGGAGCTGGCCTCGGTCTGAGGCTTCACGACAACCGACACGGCACTGACTACCACGAGCAAGCCTTCGGGCCATGGTGGGAGTACGCCCGCAAGCATTATCTCGATCTCGATTCCGAATCTGCGCCTACAACAACCACGCTGTACTACGACCCGGTGCTCGATGTACATCACCGCTTGCCGGTGTCGATGGCATCGACCACGTCGTACTACGCAGCACCACAGGTTCCCGAGGAGGCCAAACGGCTATTCCTGGCTGCAGCGTCGTCCATGGGTCTCGATGGTGATCTCAAGCTGCCATTGCGTCCGAGTCGGGCCTACGGCTCTTCGTTGGTACTCGCCCGAGAATGGGGGCTCACCGACATCGAAGAACGGTTGGTCGCTGGCATCGAAGCCTCATACGAACCGACCTGGGATACCGAGACCGGCGAGTTCACCTGGGGTATGGGTCTGAACGAGCCCCATCCACGGGGCCAGTTCAACGCCTTCCTGGCTGCTGCCGAAGCCGCCGGACCTGGAGCGTGGGAAGCGCTCTCGGCGGCTCCCCTCGATCCGTGCCCACAGATCGTCGGGGTCGACTTTCCAACGATGGCGTTCGACCGGGCAGAGTGGATTGGCAGTTCGTTGTACCTCGGCCTGGCGCCGCTGTACGAAGACCCCAAGGTCTACACGACATTCCGTATCGTCGGCGTCGAACCCCGTCAGTGGGACATCGCTGGCATCGATGGCGCAATGGTCGATGCCCGGGCCGATGGTGTGGTCGTGCGGGTGCCGCTGAAGAAGACCCTGATGACCTTCACACCAAGTAGCTACTAGCTACACATCAACTATCCGGCCAGCTCAACTGTCAACACAGAACTCGTGGCTGCCCTGGTCCCGTGCTCTCCGTTGGCCGAATCGCCGAACCCGCAGCCCACACCATGGCACCGTTGTGTTGGGTGCTTTCTGCTTCGGTCGCAAACCCCTTCTCGATCATCGACCGGATGAAGGCCTCGTGCTGGGGTTCGACCTCCCACGCAAGTGTTGCCGCCCACCAATCTGCAACGTCATGTGGCGACGCACAATCGATAACGACCTGGACCGAGAACGGCTGAGTCATTCCCGGGCCTTAGGCGCTGACTTAGCTGAGTGGCGTCTGTCCCAGAACCACGCGGAGCACGTTGGCTACTTCGGTGGAGTCCTTGGTGCCTGCCCCCATGCCGATGGTGTCGATCGTCATTGGCGGCATCGGGCCCCAGACATCCACGAGTTCAGCGAGCAATGCCGCGCCCGTGGGTGTGGTGCTCTCGAACGGAGCTGGACCAGCCTGCACGGCAGTGACGCCCTTCATGATCTGGAGCACCGCAGGCACTGGCACAGGTATCGGCCCATGAGCCCCACGCGTGTTGCCGTTGCCCAAGCTGAGTGTTGAGCAATAGATCGCTTCAAGGTTCAGGTGTTGGATGCCGGCACACGAGGCGACAACGTCAGCGATGGAGTCGAGGGCCCCGACTTCGTGGAAATGGACCTCGTCGATCGATGTCTGGTGCACCGAGGCTTCGGCTTCGGCCAATCGTTGGAAGACCGCACTTGCGCTCTGCCGCACGGATGGGTCGAGACTTTCGAACAGGGCGAGGATCTCGGGAAGGTGTCGCATGGTGCGGGTCTCGGGGACGTCGACATGCACCTTGGTGGCGCCAAGGCCACCTCGTTGGACATCTTCGACCCGCAGCGAGATCCCGAGGTCGAACGGATCCAGGCTTGTCTGAAGCACGGTGAGTGGAACCCCTGCACCTACCAAGGCACCGAGCATCATGTCGCCGCTGGCGCCTGCTCCCCCATCGAACCATACGATCGTCATTGGGGTGCTTTCATCAACGACAGCATGCGCACCGCTGCACACGCTGCGCCGAAACCGTTGTCTATGTTCACCACGGTCACGCCCTGGGCACAGCTGGCGAGGGCACTGTTCAGCGCCGTCGTGCCGCCGGTAGCAACGCCGTAACCCACCGAGGTGGGCACAGCGATAACGGGTGCGCCGACAAGCCCGCCAAGAACGGAGACGATTGCAGCGTCCATTCCTGCGACCGCGATAACGATGTCGGCGGCTCGGATGTCATCGAGTCGAGCTTGCAGCCGCCAGATTCCGGCAACTCCGACATCGACGATCGTGTCGGAAGCAACACCACTGAACTGCAGCGTGCGCGCTGCTTCAGCAGCGACCTGCTGATCCGATGTTCCAGCAGCCACGACCGCGACCTGACCTGGCCGGGTCGGCAACGAGCCGTGCATGGTGGCTGTCAGGCTGACCGGGTCATAGTCCATCTTCGCCTGGGCGTAGCCATCGAGCGTGTCAAACTGTTTGGCAGCCAAGCGAGTGAAGAGCACAGGGTCGGGTTGGGCCAACAGGTCATCGACAATGGATGCGAGCTGTTGATCGGTCTTGGCAGACGACAAGACGGCTTCGGGCATGCCGATCCGTTCAGGTCGCTGATAATCGTGCTGATGCATAAGGGTTGTTACGAGACTCGAAGGAAGGAACGGCCGGCGCGGTAGTCGTCGTCGTCGAGAGACACGTCGATCAGCTCCGGTTCGACCGAGGTCATCGCGGTTCGGACCGCTGCAATCACACTCGCGTCGATGTGGTGACGGTCTTCGCCACGAACCTCGACGAACACGTTTGCCTCTCGGATTCGACAGCGCACGATCGCCACGCCGGTGAGTTGGGTCACAAGCGCTTCGCCGACTTCAACGGCTTGGAGGCGTGCAGCGGTGACTCGGGTACCGGTGTAGAGACGGCTAGCCAGGCACGGCGAGGCTGGTAGATCGGCTTCGGCCAGGCCGAGGTCCCGGGCTGCGGATCGGATGTCGGCCTTGCCCCACCCGGCTTCGACATAGGGGTGATGCACGGCGTGTTCATCAGCAGCGATCAGCCCAGGTCGGTACTCACCAAGATCGTCGGTGTTAGCGCCGCTCAGGATCACGGCATCGGACGGAGCCGAGGTTGAACCCTGGAGTGTCGAGATCGCGTCGTACAAGTTTGACTTGCAGTAATAACAACGATCTGCCGGGTTTGAGAGATACCGCTCGTCGTCGAATTCGCTGGACCGCACCAGTTCCAGATTCCAGCCTTCGCGCTCGGCGAAGGCCACAACACGGGCTGTTCCCGGGCCGGGAACTGCCGGTGTAACGGTGTGGGCGACAATCGTCTGTTCAGGTGCTGCACGGTGGGCCAGCGTTGCTAGGACAAGACTGTCGATACCACCACTACAGGCAACGATGCGCGCTGGGTACAACACGAGTTTGTCGTGCAACTTGTTGTGTGGATCGACCATGGGGTGACACGCCTCCTGCGACTCGCCACCATAGCGATACGGCGACTAGGTCAGTACGTCGGATAGGACGTCGAGACAACGATCGAGATCATTGTCGTCGATGATCAGCGGCGGGCAGAACGCCAGGCTGTCGCCAATGGGCCGAAAGATCACGCCTTTGTCGAGCGCTGCATCTCGGGCAGCGATGGTCTGGTCGGCAGTCGCGCCCTCGGGAAGTTGCGCTGACCACAGTGCACCAACCCCTCGGTAGCCCGACAGCGTGCCGTCGGCCACCATTGCGGTGAGGCCCGACGAGAACTTTTCGCCGATCTCTTTCGCCCGCTGCACGAGCCCTTCGCGCTCGATGATGTCGATGTTTACGAGTCCGGCCACCGCACACGCTGGATGACCGCTGTACGTGAAGCCGTGGCGGAGGTAGAAGTCGGGGTCGGATTCGAACAGATCACAGATCGCTCGACTCACGATCACGCCACCAAGGGGTTGGTAGCCGCTTGTCACACCTTTCGCGAACGTCATGAGATCGGGCTTCACGCCATAGGTCTGAGCTGCGAACCATTCACCGGTGCGGCCAAAACCGCAGATGACCTCGTCGAACACCAGCAGTGCGCCGGCCTTGTCGCACAGCTCGCGAAGACGGCGCATGTAGTCCTCGGTCGGCGGCCACACGCCACCAGCACCCTGCACTGGTTCGGTGATCACACCGGCAATGCGGTCGCCGTGTTCCGCGAACACTCGGGCAGCGGACTCGATGTCGTCGGGATCGATCTCCATGATGTGGGGCATCAGGTCACCCCAACCCTCGCGATTGGCTGCAATACCCTGAAGCGATGTCCCTGCCCCTGCGATGCCGTGATACCCACGGGTGCGGCGGAGGATGATCTGGCGGTCAGGTTCACCCTTGAGTTGGGCGATCTGTCGGGTCAGCTTGAACGCGGTGTCAACCGCCTCCGAACCTGAGCAACACATGAAGACGCGTGACCCTTCGAGCGGCGATAGATCGCTGATGCGTTCAGCCAACTGCTCGGGCGCGGCATGCGACCACGGGTCGAAGACGTTGTAGGCAATGGTGCTGAGCTGCTCATGAACAGCGTCGGCAATTTCCGTCCGGCCATGGCCGACCTGACACAGCCACAAGCTGCCCATGCCGTCGATGTATTCGTTGCCTTTGGTGTCCCAGAGGCGCACACCTTCGCCACGGACAAGTTCGCGAAACTTCTCCTTGTCCTTGGCCGGCTTGGCATAGGGGTGCAGCAGTTTTGGCTTCATGTGGGACTCCCTCTGAGATTCAAGACCAAGAGTAATCCACGCCAATCAGTCGCCGCGTAACGAGCGCCACGACAATACATGCGCGAGCTCAGCAGAGCGATGCAGGATCACGACGCGAGTCCTGTTTCAGTCGGGTGTTGTGCCGTGCGCCATTCCGGAAATCCGTCTTGGAGGCGTCGTACGTTGCGGCGTTGTTTGCGAAGGAGTCGCACTGCTTCGTCAGCGAACACGCAGTACTGACCTCGGCAGTACGCGACGATGTCGACATCGGCTGACAGGTCACGAACCATGCCCGGGAGCTGACCTATGGGGATCGAACGTGCGCCTCGAATATGCCCGGCGGTGTACTCGGCCTCGGGGCGGACATCGACGATGATGAGGTTGCCGTCATCAAGGCGTTCGGCGAGTTCGTCTCTGCTGATCTCATCGAGACTGGACCTGTTACCCAGGTAATCTGCGGCTAGGGCGTCTAACTCGGCAAGATGTGCGTGGGCCACCGAACGCAGCACTGTCCACAGCTGCTCTACCTCGCCAGAGGCGTGTTGATAATAGATGCGGTTTCCCGCACGGCGGGTGGTCACGAGTCCTGCTGCCGCGAGTACGTGCAGATGGTGTGAGGTATTGGCGACACTCTGGCCGATCTCGTTCGCGAGTTCATCAACGTGTCGTTCACCTTGCGCCAGAACGTCGATGAGTTCAACCCGGCGGCCGTTGCCGAGTGCTTTGGCCACGTTGGCGAATCCGTCGAACAGCGCGTTCTTCGCCTGGCGGTCTCCCATAGTGCAATCTCCTCAAACGTTTCTTTGAATTGTCACTATAGTGAACAGGTCTATTCAAGACCTTGTTTGAGGAGCCACAATGGGCAAGCAGACCAGTCCCCCCGTGATCCGGTTGGGGTTACACGAGAACCTGGCCCAGTTCTCGTTACTCGTTGGCGTCAACGCGCTCGTCGGCGGCATGATCGGCCAAGAACGCACGGTTCTGCCTCTTCTCGCCACCGATGTCTTCGGGCTCACCGCCTTCACCGCCACGCTGACCTTTATCGCTGCATTCGGCATCGTCAAAGCAGCCACCAACTTCTTCGCGGGCACGTTGTCGGACCGTTACGGCCGCAAACCCGTCCTCATTGCTGGATGGATCATCGGCATCCCGGTACCTCTGCTGTTGATGTGGGCACCGACATGGGGATGGGTGATTTTCGCCAACGTGCTACTCGGCGTCAATCAGGGTCTCACCTGGTCGACCACGGTCATCATGAAGATTGACCTCGCTGGGCCTGAGAAACGTGGTTTAGCCATGGGCCTAAACGAGGCAGCCGGCTACGGCGCAGTAGCCGTTACGGCTCTGGCCACTGGCTGGATCGCAAACGAATGGGGTCTACGGCCCGAGCCGTTCTTTCTTGGTCTCGCGTACGCCGGACTCGGACTCAGCCTTTCTGTGCTGTTCGTCAAAGAGACCCACCACCACGTGCACCACGAAGCAGCCAGCCATGTGGCCACCGACGACATGCACCACGCGCTCACCGATCGCGAGATCTTCACCCTGACCAGCTTCCGCGACAAATCTCTGTCGGCAGCTTCACAAGCAGGCCTCGTCAACAATCTCAACGACGGTCTTGCATGGGGTCTGTTCCCGATCTTCTTCGCCGCATCCGGCCTCGCCGTGGGTCGCATCGGCATCCTGGCAGCGATCTACCCCGGTGTCTGGGGACTCGGCCAGCTCTACACCGGAGCGCTCTCTGATCGGATTGGCCGCAAGCCGTTGATCGTGGCCGGCATGCTCACCCAGGCCGCCGCCATCGCTTGGATGGCGACCATGAACAGCTTCTGGCCTTGGGCCCTCGGCGCAGCAGTACTCGGCGCCGGCACCGCAATGGTCTACCCGACACTCCTCGCCACAATCGGCGATGTCGCCCACCCCACGTGGCGGGCCCGATCTGTCGGCATCTACCGGCTGTGGCGAGACGCCGGGTTCGCCGTCGGTGCACTTCTTGCTGGACTCCTGGCCGACCTCATCTCCATCCAAGCAGCCATCTATGCCGTCGCCGCACTCACGGCCTTGTCCGGAGTTGTCGTCATCACCCGCATGATCGAAACACACCCGATCGCGAATCACTGATACCTCGCAGTCCATCTCAGGCTTCGTCGGCGTGCATGCCGGACGGCATGGCGGGTTGGCCCTAGGATCACCACATGGCTGGACTAGTCACCGTCTCAGAATTCGATCATCTCGTGCTGGTCTGCGCGGATGTCGAGCGAACCCTTGCGTGGTACACCGATGTCCTAGGCCTGACCCCGGTGAGAGTTGAGCAATGGCGACAAGGCGAAGTGCCCTTTCCATCGGTGCGTATTAGCGATGCCACGATCATCGATCTCGTGCACGGAGAACCGTCGGATGGGCGTCTCGATCACCTGTGTTTGGTGGTCGAACCAACCGACCTTGCCGAGCTGGCACTGTCGCCAGCGCTCGACGTGATCGATGGCCCAGCAACTCGTTTTGGCGCACGTGGTAACGGCACGTCGTTGTATGTGCGCGATCCCGATGGTGCCGTCGTCGAACTACGCCACTACTAAGACTCAATTCGGGTCCAAGGGCCCTAATCACGGCAGATCACGACGGGTAGATTCTCGTTATGTCTGATGCCTTCGCAGAAAAACGATCAATTCTTGAGCAGGAACGTGCGTTGCTGCTCCGGCGGATCGATGAGCTCACCATTGGCGGCGAGATCGACATGGACTACGACGACGACTTCGCTGATCGAGCTCAGGTCGCTGGCGAGGTCGGTGAAAATCTCACGCTTGCCAACGCACTGGGTGTGCAGCTACGCCTCGTCGAAAAGGCGCTGGTACGTATGGACGAAGGCACCTTTGGCACGTGCGAAGTCTGCACGGAACCAATCGAGACCGAACGACTCAACATCTTGCCAATGACAAATCACTGCATCGCACACGCCTGACTTTGTGTGCGGCCTGGGGTGATCCAGCATTCCCGTTTGCTCTGTCGAGCAAACGGAACTATCACTTCTTGTGATCGGCCTTCCAGGTGTCGTAGCCGACTACGGGCAATCCCGCATCCTTCCAGCCGTTGAAGCCGGATTCGATGTGAGAGACACGAGGTAGACCCATGTCTTTGAGTGTCTTTGCTGACAAACTTGTCCGCCCTCCACCCGCTCAATACAAGACAAATTCTTTGTCTTCGGCGAAGACTGGTTTGAAGTACGGCGACGACGGATCGATCCAGAATTCGAGCATGCCTCGGGGCGAGTGCATGGCACCGACGATGACCCCATCTCGCTGTAGTTCGCGGATATCTCGGATATCGACCAGCAGTGCGCCCTCTTCGTTGGCCCGTCGTTGTGCTTCTTCAGGCGAGTGATTGTCGATCTCTCGGCGTGCCTCTTCGATCATCTGCTCGACAGATTTGATCGCCATCTCAGTCTCCCTGTTTCGTCTGTGGGTCGGTCTTGTTCTGATTCTGCCGGATACGTGACGTGCTCGGTTAGCTGCCGCCCCAGGGGAACATCGGGCGACATTCAGTCACGGGGTAGGTAGCCGCCCCGGCCTTGCGGGAGTCGCATGTCCAGGATGCGGCTGGCGACAACCGTTCGCAGAATGCCTGCCGTGCCGCCACCGATCGTGAACATACGGACATCGCGGTACATCCGCTCGAGTGGGTTGCGACGGCTGTAACCAGCTGCACCGTGCAGTTGGAGTGCGTCGCTCACCACTTCGATAGCGGCCTCGGCGGTGAAGATCTTGGCTTGGGCTGCCATCGCGGGATCGGGGAACGGCGAACCATTCGGGCCGTGAGACTCGGCGGCGCGCCAGGTCAGGCTACGGGCGGCTTCAAGCTTGACCGACATATCGGCGAGACTCCACTGCACACCCTGGAACTCGGCGATCGGCCGGTCGAATTGTTCACGAGTTTTCACGAAGTCCAGCGCTAGTTCGTAGGCGCCCTGAGCGATGCCGAGGCCGACGGTTCCCGCACCGACTCGCTGGGAGTTGTACGCGTTCATCAGGTCGCCGAAACCACGCTTGAAGCCCGAAGGCGGCATGACCACCATGTCTGGCCCAACAACCATGTCTTCGAAGAGCACTTCCATCTCAGGAATGGCACGCAGTCCCATCGTCGGTTCACGACGCCCGAACGACAGCCCAGGGGTTTCGTCGCGGATTACGAGGAATCCGCCAATGCCTTCTTCGTTGCCTTGCTCGTCGAACACCCGAGCGAAGATGAGATGCAGACGCGACACGGTGCCGCCTGTGATCCAATGTTTGATCCCGTTGATCACGTACTCGTCGCCCCGACGGTCTGCTCGGGTCGTCATCATCGATGCCGAGCTGCCAGCGCCAGGTTCGGTGATACAGATGGCTGGTTTGTCGCCGCTGAGCACTAAGTCAGCAGCGAGCTTCTTCTGGTCGTCGGTGCCATACGCCATGACCGCAGAGATCGCACCCATATTGCACTCAACAGCGATACGGCCAGTAACACCGCATACCTTGGCCATTTCTTCGACAACAAGCACTGCATCGAGGAACGACAGACCAGGGCCACCGAACTCGGTAGGAACGGTCATGCCAGTGAAGCCAGCGTCACGCAGAGCTTCGACGTTGGCCCACGGATACTCCTGGGCCTCGTCGACATCGGCTGCCCGGGGTGCAATCACCTCGGTGGCCAACTCTCGAGCCTTGGCCTGGAGCTTCAGTTGATCGTCGGTTAGTTGCCAGCTCATAAGAAGGGTCCTTCAGAGTTCAGAGTTCAGGGTCAGGGTTCGGAGTCAGGAACGGGGTTTCAGCGTCACGGGGAGATGTTCGATGCCGTTGACAAAGTTTGACGGCACGAACTGTGGCTCACCTACCTGGAGCTGTAACTTTCTGCGAAGTAGTTCTTCGATCAGGATCGAAACTTCGAGCCGGGCCAGTGATGCACCCAGGCAGAAGTGTGCGCCTCCCCCGCCAAAGGCGACATGGGCCGGCACTTGCGGACGGTCGGCTCGGAACGCCCGAGGGTCAGGAAACTGGGTGTCGTCGAAGTTCGCTGCGGCATACCACATGACGATCTTGTCGCCTGGGAGCAGGTCTGTGCCACCAAGCGTGGTCGGTGTCGTCACAGTCCTGCGGAAGTACAAAATCGGCGACGAGTAGCGAATGACCTCGTCGGTAAGTGACGGCAACAGAGACGGGTCGTGACGTACCCGTTCGAACTCGTCGGCGAACTCGACCATGTGCATGGCCAAATGGGCCATCGACGAGCGGGTTGTTTCATTGCCAGCGAAAATCATGAGTCGGAAGAAATTGGCGAACTCTTCATCGGACAACCGCTCGCCATCGACTTCGGCTTCGATCAATTTAGAGATGAGGTCGTCGGCAGGTTCAGCGCGGCGTAGGTTGCCCAGACGTCTGGCATATTCGCTCATGCCGAATGCGGCGGGGCTATTAAACGGCAGCAGTCGCAGCTCAGTGGTATTGCCATACGCATCTGCATCAAGCGGATCGTTGCCGGTGCCAGCCACCAGGTGGTCCGAGAGTTCCACCATGAAGTCATGGTCCTGCTCTGGGACTCCCATGAGATCACAAATCACGCCGATCGGAATGGGCGCAGCAATCAGCTTGACCCAGTCACCTCCGCCGGTGGCCTCGAGTGCATCGAGGCAGTTACTCACGCGCTCACGAATCGCGATCTCATACTGCTGTACATGTCGAGGCGTGAACGCCGAACTGACCAACCGCCGCAGCCGAGTGTGCATCGGCGGATCCAAGTCGATCATCGATGCCCGAGCGTCGAGCGCATCCTCGTCGATGTCGTAGATCTGTATATGGCCAACCTCAGACGAGTAGGTCGCTGTGTCTCGAGACACCGTGACCAAGTCCTGGTGGCGAGTCACCGACCAGAAGCCGCTGCGGTCCCCTGGCCCTGGTTCGGTCCAGGTCAGGCCAGACGCAGCCCGCATCTGAGCGAATGCGTCATGTGGGATTCCAGCCGCAAACGTGTCAGCGTTGTGGAGATCGATCGGAGCATGGTTCATAGCGGCTCAGTCCTGGATCGCGACAGAAATCGCACTGGCTGGACAACGATCGATCACTGCTGCCGCACGGTCAGTTGGCAGCAGTGCCTCGCCCACAACACCAGCGATATTGGTGTCTTCGTCGATGAGGAACGTCGCCTCTTCGAGCATCTCGCACATGCCGCTGCCGATGCATTTCTCGGCATCAACAACAAGTTTTACGGACCCTGGCATCAGCGCACCGGTTCCATGTCAACAGAGAGAATGCCGTGTACGAAGTTCGACGGGCACCGTTGCACGTCGCCAGTCTGGCGCAGGCCTAGGCCCCGTTCAGCCATCTGATCGAAGAGCGACGAGATCTCGAGCCGAGCTAGGAATGCCCCCAGGCAGAAGTGTGGTCCACCACCGCCAAACGAGAACTGGTTGCCACCGCTTCGGGTGATGTCGAACACAAACGGGTCCGCAAAGACCTCGTCGTCGCGATTCGCCGATGCATACCACATGACGACCTTCTGACCGGCTCCGATCGCTGTGCCTGCCAGCTCGGTGTCGGTCGTAGCAGTGCGTCGCATGTGCAGCACCGGCGTGGCCCACCGAAGCACTTCGTCGGTTGCGGTATCGATCATGGATCGGTCGGCGCGTAGCCGCTGCATCTGGTCAGGATGATCCGCAAACGCAACCGCACCATGGCTGAGCGCGGTGCGGGTGGTTTCGTTTCCAGCAAAGATGAGCAAGTGGAACAGGTTCCGGAACTCGCTGGCAGACAACTTCTCGCCGTCGGCTTCGGCTTGGACGAGCATGGTGACCATGTCGTCTTGGGGATCTTGGCGGCGCAAGTCAGCCAACCGAGCCCCGTACTCGAACATGGCGTGACTTGCCGGGCTATTGAACGGCAACAACCGAAGTTCGGTCGTGTTGCCGAACGCGTTAGCCGGCAGCGATTGTTCGTCGCCCGTGCCTTCGACCAAATAGTTGGATAGCTCAACCAGATAGTCGGCATCCTCGATCGGTACACCCAGGATTGCCAGAATGACCCGAATGGGAAGCGGTGCTGCTACCAGGTCTACCCAGTCCCCGCCATCGGCGGCTTCGAAGTCATCGAGCACATCACCAACGACGGAACGGGTGAGGTCACCCCACCGCCGAATGTTCTTTGGTGTGAAGACGCTACTGATCAGCCGTCGCAACCGAGTGTGATCGGGTGCATCGGTATCGATCAGAGATCGTCGGGCCTCAAGTGCATCTGCCTCGAGGTCCCAGAGGTTGGTGTGGCCAAGCGCCGACGAGTAGATCTCGGGGTTCTTCGACACCTCCTTAACCTCGGCGTGGCGGGTCACCGCCCAGAAACCAGCGCTGTCATCGGTCGGGTCCCCGTACGGATGCCAGGCGATTCCAGGTTGTGCTCGTAGAGCCGCGAATCGGTCGTGGGGAATGCCGTCGAGGTACAGATGCGAATCGGTGACGTTTACCGGAGGCTGAGCGGCCACAGTGTTCATGTCAGCTGAACTCGATGTAACGAGCGCGTTCCCAGTCGTTCACGTCGCCGGCGACGCCGTGCTCTGCGGCAAGGACGACCTCGGCAGCGGCCATCGACACGTAACTCGCCGAGAACATGTCGCCAAGCTGCACTGCCAACTCGCTTCCGGAATACGCCTCGATCGACCCCGCCAGGCTGTTCGCCAGAGGTATGCAGTCACCTGGGTTGGTGTACATGTCGCCCTCGCTCATTGGCCCGGGATCAAGATCATTGGTGATCCCATCGGTTCCGGCGGCAAGCAGACCGGCAATGAAGAGGTACGGGTTCGCATCGGCGCCGCCGGCGCGGAACTCGACTCGGTTGGCTGGCGAACCAGCTTCGGCGATACATCGGGCCAGCACCGTGCGGTTGTCGAGACCCCAGTGAATGTGAGTCGGCGCAAACGTATACGGGTCGATGCGCCGGGGGCCATTCGCTGTTGGTGCGCCCAGCAGCCCAAGCGCCGGCGCGTGTTTCAGGAGGCCAGCAAGCCACTTGGCCATGGTTTCGTTCGGTCCGCCACTGGAACTCGCGAAGACATTGGCCCCGTCGGACTTCAGGCTGGTGTGAACGTGCATGCCTGAGCCGGATTGATCCATCCAAGGCTTCGGCATAAACGTGGCCCGCATACCATGTTGCACCGCAACCTGCTTGACGATCGATCGGAACAACACGGTGTCGTCGGCGGTGGTGAGCGCATCGTTGTACGCGACGTTGATCTCGATCTGGCCCGCCCCGTATTCGGCGTTGGACGATTCGACGTCCATACCAGCTCCAATCAGAGCCGACCGCATGTCGGCAAATACGTCTTCGAGTTCGAGGGCATCGGTCAGGGAGCTGTACTGGATGTGGCTCTGCACCGGTGACCAGTCAGCGTTGCAGAGGTAGAACTCAAGTTCGGTAGCCACGACTGGATCGAGATGCATCGCAGTGCACTTTGCGATCTGTTTTTTCAGGATCGCACGGGGTGACAACGGATGAGGTTCGCCATCGGAATCAAAAGCATCGGCAAAAACCAGTGCATACCCGGGGCGATGCGTCAGGATCCGGCCAGTGCTGACATCAGCGTGAAGGTGGCAGTCGAGAAAACCACTATCCATATTGATGAACTCGTTGTCGGGCAGATCGTTCTGCATATCCATCACAAAGATGGCGTCGGCGATACCGAAGGCCGACGAATGCCCCGATGCAAAGAACCGGTCGACAGGAACCCTTTTGCCTCGGAGGTGCCCGTAGGTGTCTGGTGTGGCCACCTCGACCGTGTGAACGCCATGTTCCTGGCACAGTGTGTGAAATGCTTCGAGTGTCAGACCCATCTGGATGACTCCCCCTTATCGGTGGTTGGTACGTCGGTCATGTTGTGAGAACGATTCGCCCACGAGTCTGGCCCATGCGCAACCGGTCGTGTGCAACCTGGGCATCGGCCAGCGGTAAAACGTCGACGGCGCGTAACAGCGTCGGCTCTCGACGAGCCAGGGCGAGCACGTCGTCGAGTTCACTTCTGCTCCCCCAGATACTCGACATCAGTCGAGCTTCGTGAGGCACAGCGCCGAAACCAAACGGCACCCGGCCCAGTGCGAGACCGACCACAATCACCAGTCCCTGGCGGGCGACATGATGAACCGCATTGGTCAGTGTGGCTTCGTTTCCAATGAAGTCGAGAACAACGTCGCCCGGCGGTACATCCGCCAGAGCATCGGCGTGGACCGCATGATGGGCGCCGATCTCGATCGAAGCAGCGAGTTTGTCGTCGGCGATGTCGACCGCCGTGACCTGGGCGTCGGTCAGCAACCGGAGATAACTGATGGCGTATTGACCAAGCCCACCTGCTCCGACCACGGTGGCTCGTCCGTGTGAACCGCGTTCGCGAAGAAGCTCAAGGCCGTGTTGCACGGCGCGCCACGCGGTCAGACCTCCACATGCAAGTGGCGCCGACGCGATGGGATCCAGACCATCCAGCGGCGCTAGGTAACGCCGATGCTTGACCAACATTCGGTCGGCGTAACCACCATCGGTGAACAGGCCGGCCTCGGTGGCGTTGGCGCACATATTTTCCAGGCCGCGATCACATTGCACACACGACCGACAACCCCATGGGGCGTACACCATGACGGGTCCAAGTTCGGCGTGCACGCCGGTGACTTCGTGACCGAGCACCATGGGTAACGGGCTGGGAAAGACACCCTCGACTACATGCAGGTCCGAGTGACAGACGCCGCATGCGGTCACGTCGATGATCTCTGCATCACCCTGCGCGACCGGTTCAGGGTGGTCTGTCACCAACAGAAGTGGCGTGTTGGCCTCGATGACTAGGACTGCTCGCATTACGACCAACCTCGACTCAGCAGCAGACTTTTCTCCGGCACAGGTGCCGCCCCTCTATCGTTTAGTCTCTCGAACATAGCAAACTAGTTCGGTAGCTAACGAAAGGGGCAATATCACATGAGCCACTCCGGCAAACGTGCCCTCGTCATCGCCCATGAACCCGATGGACCTGCTGGTCAAATCGAGGTCCGGCTGGTGCAGCGCGGCTTCGATGTTGACACCCATATCGTGACCCATGACTACGACGAACCAAACGTGGCGTCACCATGGCCTGACTTCAGCGAGTACGACGTAATCCTGCCGATGGGATCGGTCCGGTCGGTGACCCGCAAAGACGAAATCGATAGCTGGATCTATCGCGAGCTCGAGTTACTACGCGAGGCCCACGAGGCCGGGACCCCCATTCTGGGTGTTTGTTTCGGTGGCCAGCTTTTGGCCGATGCCTTGGGTGGATCGGTCGAGGTGGCGCCAGTCACCGAGCTTGGGTGGTTCGAGATCGCAGCAACCCGGGGTGATAACAATCCAGCGGGCCCTGGGCCGTGGAAAGAGTGGCACCATGACCGGTTCACTCCCCCACCTGTCGCCCAATTGCTTGCGGTTACCGAACACGCCAGTCAGCTGTTTCGGCTCGGACAAACAGTAGGCACCCAGTTCCACCCCGAAGTGGACCAAAATCACGTGACCGCGTGGCTCAGTGCCTGCGACGACGACTACCTGAGCGAACACGGCGTCAATCGGGAAACGATCTTGGCCGACATGATCGCGCACGAAGAACGAAACACGGCCCAGTGCCACGCATTCGTGGATTGGTTCCTCGACCGGGTCGCCTTCCCCACGGGCACAAAAGAAAAGATGACGGTATGACCCAGGATCCATCAACCCGCCGACCATTGATTGGCTTAACCGGACGACGAAAGAAGGCGGGCCAGATCGTCGGAACCCCCGAGGTCCTGCACGACCTCGATGGCGACTGGTTCTACGCCGATTATGCCCGCGGTGTGTTCGAAGCGGGTGGGTTGCCGGTCAACCTTCCGCTCGATGTGGATCCCATGCTGTTTGCCGATCGACTTGACGGCATCTTGTTGTCCGGTGGCGCAGACATCGATGCGGCTCAGTACGGCGCTACTAGCGGCGACGGCGACGATCCGGCTGAACAGGAACGAGACGCATTCGAATTAGCGCTGTTCTCGGCCGCTGCCGAACGCAAGCTTCCGGTGCTCGGCATATGCCGGGGCCTGCAGCTGGTGAACGTGGCTACTGGCGGGACCTTGCATCAACATGTGCCGGTCCACGCGGGTTTCACCCAGCCGCCTGCGACGCTGCTTCATAACGTCGAGTTCGCACCTGATTCGGTGCTCGGATCCCTCTATGAGCCTGGCCATCAGGTGAACTCGCTGCATCACCAGACGGTCGATCGGGTCGGACAAGATCTGCGGGTAACCGCAAGCCACGACGGCAGTGTCGAAGGCATTGAACATCGGTCGTTACCAATCGTGGCTGTGCAGTGGCATCCAGAAATGCTCCCTAGTCGAGCGAACGATCCGGTGTTCGGCTGGCTCGTCCAGGCGGCGTCCTAACGAGCCGACTCAGCTACCTAACAACCGACTTACGCCAGGCGCTGAACGACGAAACTGACCCCGGGGCGGGCTGAACCAACCACGGCCACGGGAGCACGGCGGCAGGACGAATCGCTTCCGCTCTAGAGCGAAATCCGGGCACCGGAGCGAAGGTAACTGCCAGGTGTTCGCCGTGTGAGTTTCCTGCAGCCTGGTCGGTTGAACGACCTTCACCGAGCATCGCTACTGGGTCGCCGACCAGAATGGTGAGCTGGGTCTGCGTGGCAATCTCTGCCAAGGTCTCGGTCAGAAAAACGAGGCGCTTCGCGGAGAGTTGCAGACGTTGTAGCAACGGCTCATCGAATACGAATACTGCGGGAAGGTCTGGGTAGGCCATCAACGCCGGGTCAGAGTCACCCAGCGACTCAGCCGTCAGCCACACCGTGTCTGGGTCTCGATTTCTCAGCTCGTGCTGAGGCCCGGCGATCTGTGTCGGATCGCCGTCCATCGGTTGGGCACTCTGCTCCGGTGGGCCGAACATAGGGTCATCAGGCCATTGCTCAATCGGGCATGCTTCCCGATGGCCACAACGGTCACAGAGCCCTGGCGCCCGTTTGTTAACCTGCCATCTGCTGAAGCCGTAGTGCTTCGAGGAACCTACGCCGCTCGTCCATTGCCAGCCAAGGCGATTGGCGGCTCGAGAACCGTCGAGCAAGTGTCGGAAGAAGACATCCTCGCCCTCGCTCCATGACGAGCCGGAACGGACTGCCCACTGGCTTGCAAGCCACATGCGCGCCTGATTGACAAGCCATCCGTCAGATTCCAGCTCGTCGATCGACACGTCGATACACGCCATTGACCGATCCCATGCTGGGCCCACCGACTGTTTCGGCGACTGAACACGACGCACCCCACGAGCGGTCCGGTGTCCGAGACGGGCATACCAATGACGGGCGAACTCTTGCCACAACAGCTCGTCGTGAAACTTGTTGACGTCGGGTGTCGGACCGTGAGCCGTTGCTGCCCATACATCGGGCAACGAGAGCAACCCATGTCGGATGTAGGGCGACAAACGGGATGCACCCCGCCGAGTTGCGGGATAGACCTCATTGCGGCGTGTCGCGTAACCAGTCAGGTCAAAATGAACCAGTGCTGCGTTCGCTGCCTTCTGCCCACCTCGGAAGGCGGTCGAACCACGGATGGGGCCAACCACGAGATGAGCGAGATGCGCTTTGACAAAAGCTTCAGCAGCCGCTTGGCCCGGCTCTGGGACGGTAAGTTCTGTCACGTCATGCCCAGCGGATCCGGAACGGGCCTTTTGTTGTGGACGGGTCCACAACACCGCCGCTCTGCGTGATCACGACACCGCCACCAGCGACCAGCCTGCGAGCTGCCGCACGGGCTGGTTCCAGCAATTGTCTCCACTCGTCGTCGATACAGCCATTTGCGAAAGCAAGGGCACGGGCTACCTCGGACGGACAGATCGATGTACCGGAAGGCCTCTCGTTGAGCCATCTCAGGATCAGGATCTCACATGCTTGGTCATCCGCTGACGGTCCTCCGCGGCATCGCTTCGAGCAGTAACGCACTTCGTCCCACGTCCGTTCCCATTTCTTGCGCCACGTGAATGAACGTCCGCAGGTGCCACACACCTTGCTCGGCAAGTGCGCAGGCATTACAGCTCGCCAGCATCGAGCGCGGTCAACACGTGAACCGCTCGTTCGCGGACGGCATCCAGGTCGGCCAGGCGTCGCATACCTGCCAGTTGTTGACCCATCCGATGATTGCCCGAGAACGCAGCCTCGTTGCGAGCCAAGAAGTCCCAATACAAGGTAGTAAACGGGCAAGCATCGTCGCCGGTGCGTTTCTTTGGGTCGAAGCGGCATGGTTTGCATGAATCGCTCATCTTGTTGATGTAGGCCCCGCCGCTTGCATACGGCTTGGTCGCCATCCGTCCCCCGTCGGCATGCAGAGCCATGCCGACGACGTTCGGCAACATGACCCATTCGGCACCATCGACAAAACTGGCCCACATCCAGTCGGTCATCGCCTGCGGGTCCACCCCGGCAGTTAGCGCGAGATTGCCGAGCACCATGAGCCGTTCGATGTGATGGGCATAACCGTGGGCTTCGACATGGCCGATCACGTTTCGGACACACGCCATGTCGGTCGGTGCTTCGCCGGTAAAGGCCTTAGGCACGTCTCGGGTGGCCACCAATTGGTTCTCGTCGCGGTACTCGGGCATCCACAACCAGTAGACGCCCCAGACGTACTCGCGCCAGCCGATCACCTGGCGGATGAAACCCTCGACCGAGTTGATCGGCGCGTCTCCAGAGCGATAGGCCGCCTCTGCTGCTTCGACGACTTCCATGGGGTGCAACAAGCCAAGGTTCATCGACGACGCCAATACCGAGTGCGCCATCTTCCATTCGCCCGACAACATGGCGTCTTCGTGAGGGCCAAACGGGGCAAGCCCTGTCGTGATGAACTCGTCGAGCCGTTGGAGCGCCTGGGTTCGAGTCACCGGCCAGTGGCCGTCCGGTGGGGCGCCCCACACATTGTCACCAAACGCGTTGATCACAGACCGGTCGATGTCATCGAGTGCAAACGGGGCAATGGTCGGCCACGAACGTCCGTCTTTAGGCGGACGCTCGCGATTGTCGTGGTCGAAGTTCCATCGGCCCCCGGCGGGCTCGCTGGCTCCGTCCATCATCAACTCCAACCGAGATCGCTGCCACCGGTAGAAGTCCTCCATCTTGAAGGACTTCCGACCGTTGGCCCACGATGCAAAGTCGTCGTAGTGACACGTGAACTGATCGTTGCGGTCGATGTCGACGCCGAGATGTTCGAGCATCGCCCGGCCATCCCAACTCATGGGTTCCATCGCGATCACCCGGTCGACGTCGAACTCCTTGACGTGCGCACGCAAACCGTCGCGAAGCGTGGGCGCTCGACGGTAGTCAACGTCGAACCCTTCGGCCTCGAGTTCTTCAGCGAAATGGCGCATGGCCGAGATCACAAGGTGAAGTCGCTGCCGGTGCCAACGTTTTGACGCTGCCTTTGTCGTGCTCTCCACCAGTAGGAGCCGGCACTCACCTGGCTGCCGGGTAGCGAGAGGACCGATCGACCGGTTCAGTTGATCGCCCAGAATCCAGATCGTTTCAAGCGCCATGTTGTTTAGTGTTGCCGGTGGTTCACCCCGATGGCGAGCTGTGCGGGTCCGGCCTGTTCCGGCATCCTGCGACCAGGTGAGCGTGCCGTGCAACACTGACCGGGTGATCCGCATCGCCCAACTGTCTGACACCCACTTCCTCGAGGATGGCGAGGAGCCCGAAGGTGGATTCGCGTACAACACTGCCGAGGCCTTCGACGCGGTCCGCGACCACATCCATGCTCGGCCTCGTCAGGACTTGGTCGTGGTCACCGGCGATATCGCCGATCATGGACGAATGGCGCAGTACCAGCGGGCTGCCGCCGCGTTCAGCCAGCTCGACGCTCCCATCAATGTGTGCCCTGGCAACCACGACCAGCACGCCACGTTCACGGTGGGTATGGGTCGACCAACGATCGGTACGTCTCGTGTCATCGAGGTCGACAACTGGTGCTTTCTTTTCGTCGACTCGAACGCCGGTGTGATGGTGCCCGACGACACCGGTCGCATGGTTGACCCAGCGGATTACGACGACCGTTTGCACCGCAGCGGAGCGTTAGGTGACCGCGAGTCGTCGTGGGTCCGCGACATGCATCACGCAACTGGCGCCGACCACGTATTCCTGTGGCTCCATCACCCGCCCGCTGCCGGTGGATTGTCCCGAGACGACGGGTACACCGACGAATGGCGAGCGTTACTACCTGACCTCACGAAGGTCAGGGGTATGGGTGGTGGCCATACCCATGTGCCCGCTCAGTACGATTTCCTCGGTTGTCCGATCTTTGTGAGTCCGGCCTTCAAGAACAACTTCGACTTAGATGGCGGCACGACCTTGCCACCCGGCTATCGGACCTTTGAGTTTGCGGCGGATGGTTCGATCACCGGCGACGTCCAACTTGTAGATGATGCTCGATGGCCTCGTTATCCGCTTGGTCGGGCGGTCATGTCGCTCATGCAGGGCGAGCTCAGCTGGGATGACTTCAATGCCATCGTGGCGCGCAAGAATGCGGCATCATGACCGAACACGCGCTACCAGGCGTGCTCGATGGCATTCGGGTGGTCGAGTTCGCCCAGAACGCAGCCATCCCCCACTGTGGCCGGCTTCTCGCTGGACTTGGCGCCGATGTGGTCAAGGTCGAACCGCCCGAGGGCGACGCCATGCGACGGCTAGCAGCGCTCGCTGACATGGAGAGCCGGGCCTACGCCGTCATAATCCCGGAAAACGCAGTATCGCCATCGACCTCGGTTCAGAAGACGCTCGTCCGGTGATCGATGCACTCTTCGCATGGGCCGATGTTGCGCTGGTGGCATTCAAGCTGCCCGATCTCGCCCGTTATGGCATCGACTGGGATCACGCCCGCACGGTCAATCCCCAACTTGTACATCTGACCCACACCGCACTGGGGCCAAACGGGCCTGACTCGGAGTTCGGCGGGTACGACGTCCTCGTGCAAGGCCGCAGCGGCGTTGGTTTCATCATGAATCGTTCAGGAGCCACCGCTCCTCAGCCGACCCGACCCGCGGTAAATGACTTCGGTAGCGGTTTCTCGGCCGCGTTCGCGGTGATGGCAGGACTGCGCCATCGTGACCAGACGGGCGAAGGACAACGCATCGATACCTCGTTACTTGGTACGGCTATGAGTTTGGGGACACCACTCCTTGGCGGGTTCCCCCTTGACGACGAGCAGATCACCGAACTGGACGCGGACATGGCAGCCGTCAGAGTGGCTGGTTTGGACTTTGACATCCAGCGCGACCTGTACGAATCAAAGGTGCAAGCCGGAGGCGGGGCATTCAAGTTTTACTTCCGCCACTACCAAACCTCCGATGGGCTTATCTCGTTAGCTGGACTAACCCCTGGCCTGTTCGACAAGTTTCATGCAGCCACCGGCATCAGCCGCCCGAGTGGAAGCGATACCACTGACCCGGCATTCCAGGCCGTCGTTGCTGAGGCCGAGCAGACCTTCGCCCAACGCACGACTGCCGAATGGCTGACCATCCTGCGAGAGGCTGGGTATCCGTGTGGGCCGTACAACATGCCCCACGAAGCGTTACGCGATCCTCATGCCATCGAGAACGGTTACGTCGTCGACCTCGAACATCCGGTATTCGGTCCATACCGGGCGACCGGCATGCCGTTCCAGATGGAGAAGTCATCTGCGACTGTCGCCGGGCCAAGCCCAAGTTTCGCGGCCCACACCCGCGAGGTCCTTAACGAGGTCGGCTTGGACGACGATCTGGTTGCCGGTCTCATCGCGAGCGGTGCCGTCATCGACCGAGCACTGGACGAGGGGCAGCCGTAGCGACGTCCACTATTCCGTCGACCACAGAGCTGGCCTGTCGCGTGCTGTGGATGGTATGAGGTTGGACCCGAAGAGCATGCTGCTGGCCCGAAGCCCGGCAGCATGTGTCAGGTTGCCACGACGCACTGGGCAACCACGGCGGCATGCCCAGCGCTATCCGCAACCATCTGGACCAGGCGGTGCTCACCAATCGTCGGCCACCATCTCGGCGTCTGTCGGACCCGTGTTCACGGCCGTGTCGGTTCACACAGGGATGTGCATCGGGAATTCGCGCTGACGAGTCAGCTCGGATGTCTCGATCGTCTCCTGTCCGGCTCCGACGACAAACGCCCGGCGCTGATCAACCACTCCATAGATCCGTTGAGCGATCAACGGGAACATGTACAACAATCCTGCGAAGTCGCGTGGGCTGGCAATCGCCAGTCGTGAATCGTCGAGCGCTGTTGCCGAGCCCCGCCGGCGATAGTCGCCATTCGGATTGAGCAACGCAACGGCACCGAAGAAACAACCGGCTGGGATTATGCCGACCGGCGAGTCGTCAAAACTCATGGCTACCTGACCACTCAGCACCACGCCGAAGTGTTGGCACAGTGTCCCTCGCCGCCCCAGATTCCGTCCTGCCTTAACGTCGAGCACGGTAAAATAGGTGCCGAGCCGATTGATCTCGGGTCGACCCAATCCCTCGAAGAGCTCGAGTGATGAGTTGATGGAGTGCTCTGTCCTGTCTGTAGTTACTCGGGCAAACATGTCTTGTACCTCTCTCATTTCCGTCGAGTCGCCGATGCGGCGACCTAGTTGTGCTTGCAACTCTGACGGGGAGCAGACGGGTCGTCTATGCGGTTCTGCATACTCGGGGGAGAACTCGCGTGACTGGTGCCACTCATGCCCTTGCAGCCAAGCCGGCGTGTGCCCTGAGTCCGTCGAGGTCCAAGAACTCGACGCGCAGTCGCGAGGTGGCGATAAGTCCCTCATTGCGGAACTGCTGCAGCGCTGTGCCCGCCGACCGTTCGGAGATACCAGCCCATGCAGCAAGATCACGCTGGGACATCGGTGACTGCACAACGATGGGATCCCGCTCATCGAAGCGCAGTGGTGCGAGTAGCGGGTCGACCGCCAACTGTAGTAGCCGTCGAGCGATCACGCAGGACGCATGCTCGTCGCTGAGTTCGACGATATGGCGAATTGCTTCGCGCATCTGCCGGCTGAGCCCTCGCAGTAGCACCGCTGAGAGCACCGGATGGGTTCGTAACAGACCCTGAAACAGCGGCGTAGCGATTCCGAGGACTTCGCTGTCGACCAACGCCTCGGCACCAGCCGGCCGTGGCCTATCATCAAGTGCGCCGTGCTGCCCGATAATGTTGCCGACCCCTCGCAGAGCGGCCACCGACTGGCTCCCGCTGCGCGAAACGACCACAAGCTTCATGACCCCGGCGAGCACCAGATAAACGGTATGAGGTTCCTGGCCTTGATGATAGAGCGTCACTCCAGCGCCCAGTTGTTTCACAGACCCGGCCTCGTGCAAGTCTGCAAGTACGTGTCCTGGAATCCGATACGTCGTGAGCTCCGACATTGGCAGACAGTACCGCACTCGCATTAGGTCCGCTGCGTAACGATACTCACAGCGAACGGCCTGAGACGCCAAGGACCACTACGACCCACAACGCAGCAACCGTGCCACCAATGCACTAGTGCCAATGTGTTCTTCCGTTACGGCCACAATATGTAGAGCGCTAGGAGCGGTTCGTCGTCGGCTACCACGCTGTGTACGTCACCGGGATTGTTGTACACCAGCGCGTCATTGGCCAGCACACGAAAGTTTGCTTGGCCGCCATAACGCCAACTGCCACCGCCTGCAATCGGGAGGTAGACCTCTTGGGGCGGATGCGAGTGCTCGGGATACACCGCGTTCGGTGCCAAGAGCATGAGTCCACACGTCAACGATCCGAGATCTCGGACGTCGTTGATCGGAGCGAGGGCAACGTCGCTGCCGCCGTCGGTGGTGCGGGGTGAGGCGACCCACGACAGTTCGGGCGCAGCTTCGTGCACAGCCAGCGCTAGCGCCGAGGCTCCGATGCCGGCAAGGTGTTGGGTCACCGGCACCGTCCGCTTTGGCACCGGCACCGTTGTAGCTGAACCAAGCGCCGAGCGAAACGCACTCGCACCTGAATCGAAGACACTCGGAGATGGAGCCGCGAGTGCAGCTCGACGCTCGATCTCGGTGCACGACAAGTCTAGTAATCGGTC
>Ga0206130_10002659_pt1 | contig 24507 bp, 20 predicted proteins | sample Helgoland_Spring_9_FD_148637 | JGI IMG/M metagenome (GOLD analysis project Ga0206130, IMG submission 148637) | Pelagic subsurface seawater microbial communities from Kabeltonne, Helgoland, North Sea - Helgoland_Spring_Bloom_20160512_1 | ecosystem: Environmental > Aquatic > Marine > Epipelagic ...
ATTGGTACCTGAAAGGTTAACACCTTGCTGTTGCCCTGTGCCTGGGTCGAAGTGTGAGAAAACAGTTTGCGCATCAAAGGTAGCGGCAGATAAGTCGGAACCCTGGAAAGAAACACTTGCAAGGTTTACACCGCCAAAGTTAACGGAACCGGAGATGCCGGAGAGAACGGCATTGGTACCAGAAAGGTTTACGCCAGTACCAGCCTGTGAGAAAATAGTGGTGCTGTCAAATTGCGCAGCTGAAAGATCTTGGCCAGCGAGATTCAATGTGGATATATTCTGACCACGATAATCTTGTCCAAAAGTTTGAGACGGGAATATGCCGGAAAGCAAAAGGGTAAGAGTAGAAATATACTTATTTGAATTTTTCATGATGGGAATTTGGAGAAAAGGGTTACCATAACTTAGCATTTAAGCTAATTTTAATACAACTAATTAAAATCATTTGTATTGATGCACAATATGACCGTAAAATATTAAAGAAATTCTTGGTGTTCAATTTTTAATTTCTTAACTTCTACTCTATCTGCTTGCGATATAAAATTTTGCTTAAATACTTATATTCTGCATGTACAAATTCGTTTTATTTAAATTCTTTATCTGCAGCTCCCTTCTTTCGACTTTCAGCCTCACAGGTTCTGCCCAAAACCTCGAAATGTGGATCAGTTCGTTCCAGGACCAAGTTTATTACGAGAAGATGGCTGAGCTCTTTAACCAAAAGACCAAGGGTAAGCTGAACCTCACCATAAAAGCCTATGGGTTTCGAGAAATGCCGGACAAGTTAGGGGTTGCATTGAGGAGTGGGGAAGGAATGCCTGACCTTGTGCAGTTGGATGAAACTTTTTTTGGGGTTTTTTTAAATGGCCCAAGTCCGTTTGCTGACCTTACCGAACTAGCAAAAATGTCAGGTCTCGATAAAGAACTTCATCCAAGACGCTTGGAAGTATTCACATACAACGAGAAATTACTTGGTTTACCGCAGTCATTAAGCGCTATGATGTTGTATTATCGAAAGGATTTGTTTGATGAATTTGATATTGACCCTGAAGACTTAAAGACATGGAAGGATTTTCGCATCGTTGGAGAGAGGCTGATTGAGGATCATGCTCAGCGATTTTTAGCTTTAGATGGTACCCTGTTTGATGTTTTCCTCAGACAAAGGGGAAGTGATTTATTTTCCAAGGATGGTCAATTTTTACCGGATGAAGATATCGCTCTTGATATTTTATCTGAGTTTGCAGAAATGTCTGAAAAACAGATTACAGTAATGCCAGACCGCGGTTCTGTCTTTGACCCAGTTTTTTTTAGTGGAGACCTTGAGTCAGGAGAAGTGTTGTGTGTTGCGGGTGCGGATTGGTACGGACTCGACCTTTTTCAGCAATTTGCCCCAGGAATGGATGGGTTATGGGGTATGATGCCCCTACCTGCATGGTTGGATGACACTGGTAAGGAGGGTCCTCGCACTGCCACTTTTGCCGGCCAAGGTCTAATGATTTTGGATGCAAGTCAGAATAAAAAGGTATCCTGGGATTTCATAGAATTTGTGATGAAAAACAAAGAATCGAACGCTGAACGATTTTTGCAGGGTAATAGCTTCCCTGCTTACATGCCTTCGTGGAAAGATGAGCGTTTGTTGAATGACCATGAGTATTTTGGGCAATCAATGGGCACATTATTGGTAGAGCTTGCAGATGAAATTCCCCCTGTGGTGGTTGACCCTCGTAGACCACAAGCAATATTTCTTATGCAGGAAAATTATTTTGGTTCAGTTATGTTTGGATCCCTCACCCCTGAAGATGCCCTTAGGCAATACCGTGATGCCATGAAAAAATCTTGGGGGCAGGATTGATCTTTCTTGATGTCACAAAAGCAACCCGCCTGTGATCGTCTCTCGTTGTTTTTGTTACTTGGGCCATTTCTTGGCTTATGGCTAGCTTTTTGGCTGATCCCTTCATTCCTTGGCTTTGACTTATCCCTACGGGCGTCTGCTTTTACTTTTCAGACCCATCCAGCTTTAGCAGAGGAATCTCAGCACATAAATACTTCCACATTTGTGGGGCTTAAAAATTTCGAGAGCGTTCTTCATGATGCAAGGTTTTGGAAGTCGATTTCCAATTCATTCTTTTATGTCTTAGGAACAATTTTGATTACCCTTCCTCTGGCCTTTTCTCTGGCTTTAAATCTACTTAGCCTCCCGAAGAAATTAAGGTCTTCACTTGTCTTTTGCCTAATCATACCTGGGCTGGCTATGCCCGGAGTACTTTCCACTTTGTTTTACCTTTTTTTCCATGGTCGGGAAGGGGTACTTAATCAATATTTTATTCAACCTTTAGGCTTTCAGTCGATAAATTGGATGATGGATCCGAATTTTATAATGCCTTCCATGATTTTACAGTCTGTGTGGCGATGGACCGGTGTTATCACTCTTTTTGTACTTTGTGGTCTGGAAGGAATCCCTCAATGGCAGATTGAGGCAGCAAAGATGGAAGGTCTGGGACTTTTGGGCAGATGTCAGTCAATTTGGCTCCCAGGCGTGCGGAATCTGCTCTTATTTGCTGTGGTTTTTCTTACGGTAGAAGGCTTTGCTTCTTTTTCAGGAGCCTATGTATTACTGGGCGGTTCTGGAGGGATTTTGGACTCAGGGCTTTTATTTGTCACTTATTTGTATCAAGTTGCATTTCCAGGAGGTAGTGGGAGTTTTGATTTTCCCAGAGCATCGGCAATGAGTTTACTCGTTGTACCCGTGGTTGCTTTGTTTTTGTTTTGGCTATTAAAAATACGAGGGATTTCCCGGGACTTGTGAAGAGAATAATTTCATCGTTTTTTCTTTTTTTAGCCTTTGTGTTTTCAATGTACCCATTTTTGTGGATGTTTTTATCTTCCTTTAAAACAAACCAAGAAATTTACAAACCGACATTACTGTTTCCATCGCACTTTGACTGGCAGGCTTACACTGATCTGTTTAGTTCAACTTATATTCCATTTTTGCAAGTCTTTAGTAACTCTTTTGGGCTGGCAGTCGGGCAGGCGATTCTTGCCACGGGAATATCAGCGGGTGTCGGCTTCGCTTTATCTAAATGTTCATTTCGTGGCAGTGGTGCTTTGCTTTCTCTCGTCATTTTTATTGTACTGGTTCCCAAGCAAACCTTGGCCATTCCAACCTTTGATTGGATGAGCTGGTTAGGGTGGAGGGGCAGTTTGCTTTCGTTGCTCTTGCCTGGTGCGGTAACAGGTTTGGGTGTTTTATTTTTCTTTCAGGTTTTTAGGCATGTACCAGATGAGTGGTTAGATTTAGCCAGAATAGAGGGATTGAATCGCTTTCAAGCCTACCTTGGCCTACTTCCTTTAATTTCCCCTGGGTTGGTTACTTTCTTTCTCTTGCAATTTGTCTTATGTTTTCATGACCACCTGCTTCCATTGTTACTGCTAAATGATGAAAATATGACGATTCCCCTTGCATTGTCCAAGTTGAAGGACAGCAGTCACCGCATACCTGAATCCGTGGGGATGGCTGCATCAACCTTGTCCCTTATACCCATTTTAATTCTGTTTATATTGGCCTTTGGTCGGCTTCGAACCGCATTGCGCGAGGTAAGCGTAAGTTAGGAAATACGCTTGCCTGTTTGGGTGTTAAACCAAAGAACCTTGGTCCAGTTAAACCTGCCTTGTATATAATTATTTTTGAGATGGGTCTTATATTCTGCCCGCACAGAAACCTTAGCCTCTCCCCATGAAGTGTGAATGATTTTGGCTTCGCCAAGGTCGTCAATGGTTTCAATGCATAGGTCGAATGCTTGTCCGGTTTCAACCTCTTTGCTGGTTACCACTTTAATATCTTCAGCATGAATGCCGAGTGTCACGCTGCCTTCAGCAGGGGCGAGGACTTCATCTGGGATACTGAGCGCCCCTCCAAGTCCCTCAAAGCACTTTTGGTTATTCGAAGATTTAACGATTTTACCAGCTGTCAGATTAATCGGTGGAGATCCAAAAAATCCGGCTACGAATAAATTTGTTGGCTCGTGATAAATCTCATGGGGTGTTCCAACTTGCACAATACGCCCTTCCTTCATTACGCAAATTCGATGACCCAGAGTCATGGCTTCGGTTTGGTCGTGGGTAACAAAGAGAGTGGTCTTGCCATATTCTTTATGAAGAATCTTAAGTTCTTTCCTCATGGCAGCCCGGAGATGGGCATCCAGATTACTTAGGGGTTCATCCAAAAGGTGAATGCTTGGGTTTTTAGCAAGGAGACGGCCCAGGGCGACACGCTGCCGTTGGCCACCTGATAATTGGTTGGGTTTTCTTTCCAGAAGGTGTTCGATTTCAAGCCTTTCAGCTACTGGTTGGATAAACTGTTGGATCTCAGTTTTTGATTTTTTTTGGGCTTTCAAGCCAAAGGCCATATTATCATAAGCAGATAGATGCGGGAATAAGGCATAATTCTGAAAAACCATCCCCATATTTCTATCCTTAGGTTCAAGGTGGTTGATCACTTTCTCATCGACTAGGATCTCTCCAGATGTTGGAGATTCCAAGCCTGCAAGGGTTCTAAGTAGAGTAGTTTTCCCACACCCTGACGGGCCGACAATCGTCATGAATTCTCCATCCTGGATGGTGAGGGATAGGTTATCCAGAGCATGAAATCCGTTGTCGAATGTTTTCGAGAGGTTTCTTGTTTGGATCTCTGACATGTTCCTTATTTAATGAACTATTTGTACGTAATCGTAAAGCAAAGAGGAAGAGCTAAATCGCTTGAGACTCTTACCTGAATCTATAATCTGTTAGTTTCATGCGTTTTTCACCTGCCTTCTCAATTGTTGTAAGCCTACTGCTTTTCGCTTTAGGGGCCTGTAAGCAAATCAAAACTGACCCTGATTCTTTGTCGTTGGATGATGTTGATGAATTAGTTGCGGGCTGCGTGGTCTGCCATGGTGTTCAGGAGGCTCAGCGGGGCCCGATTTTACATGGAATGGATCAATGGTATTTGAAAGATCAAATTAACAAGTTTCGTACTGGGATTCGAGGAGCTAATCCAGATAACCGGTCTGAGTATTTGATGGGGGTAGGTATTCGAAATGTAAAAACAGACTTGGAAGTTGCTTACCTAGCCAACTGGTTTGCATCCCAACCTCCGCAACCGGCAATCCGAACGATTCAAGGCGATCTGCAAAAAGGGGAAGAGCTTTATCAAAGGCGATGTGCTTCCTGTCACGGAAATGAAGGGGAGGGGGAACTTCAACTTATATCACCTTCTCTTACTCACCTAGAAGGGTGGTATTTTTATCAGCAAATGAGAAAGTTCAGAGAGGGACATCGTGGATACGATCCAAGGGATGAAGGTGGTCGTGTGATGGCAGCTTCTGTTCAGGATTTATCCGACTACGATCTACGCAATATTATCGCTTATTGTGTTGAAAGCTTTGGTTTAGAAGAGGTGGAGAAGTCGAATCGCACCATTTCTTCCGAGCGGTCTCCTAAGCCATTTTGATTAATTTCCGTATTCCGATTGCAGCGCTTCCAACCTATCCGGTGTTCCTACATCATCCCATTTGCCATGGTATAGAGTGCCTCCCACTTGATTTCCGGCAATGGCTTGCTTGAGTCTGGGTACGATGGAAAATCTTTCCACTTTAGCACCCTCCAATAGCAAGGGGTGGTAGATGGCAATGCCTGAGTAAAGAAGAGTGGGTGACTGGCTTTCGATAACGCGATTTTCTTGAAGATCGAAGTCTCCTTTTTCTCGCCAGTCTGGACTCTCTACCAATAATAAATGAGCTAAGTCACCTGCATCAAGTTTCAGGCTAAGGGAAGATAATTCTAGATCTGTCCAGACATCTCCATTGACGAGAAGAAAAGGCTCTGATCCGAGAGAGGGGAGAGCTTTGGCTATACCTCCTCCTGTTTCGAGCGGGTCTGGTCCTTCTTCGGAATAAGTAATGGAAATTCCCCAGGAGGATCCATTGCCAAGGGCCTCAGGAATCTTAAAGCCCAGATGACCGAGGTTGATAACCACATCCTCAAAACCTGCCGCAGCAAGTTTTTCAAGATGGTGAACAATGAGTGGCTTCCCGCCTACGGAAACAAGTGGTTTAGGGGTATGGTCAGTCAAGGGACGCAAACGCTTGCCGTATCCGGCGGCTAAAATCATTGCTTTCATATTATTTCCTGTAAGGTGGTTGATTGGCCCACTATTTTTTTTATTTCTTTGAGTTTCGGGTGACGATCTAAAACTTGCTTGATATAACTTAGTACCCGAGGCACATCTTTCATGTAGTCAGGTTTATGGTCCCGAATTTTTAAACGATGAAAAATCCCAACACATTTCAGGTGCCGTTGTAGCCCTGCCATGTCAAACCAGCACATGAATTCATCAGGTTCAACCTTTGCATATTCCAAATCTTTGGAAAGAAGGTTTTGCTGGAATGTTAAAACCTGCTCAGCAACCCAGTCCTGGTCATTGTCAACATAGCAGTCTCGAAGGAGGGATACTAGATCATAGGTTACAGGGCCATACATAGCACCCTGAAAATCGATAATACCAAGCTTTTTCTCTTGGCACAAAAGTAGATTTCGACAATGGAAATCACGGTGCATAAAAGCTTTAGGGACTTGGTCAACCGCCCCCACTAGTTCTGAGGTGATTTCCCGGTAATCTTGTTCTGAGAGGTCAGGCAGGCACCATTCGCGAAAGATATCCAATTCCTTTATTTGCCATTCCGGTCCAAAAGCTGGGAGGATTTCCCGGGACTTGTTTAGGGAGGATTGAAATTTTACAATTTCTTGTGATGCTAAGTTATAAAGTGAGTTCCGGTCTTTATTTGCAAGGGCATCCTGAAAATGGAAATCACCAAAATCAGAAAGCACCATAAAGCCAAGATCGAGGTTATAGTCATGAATTTCCGGCACATTGATTCCACATTTTCTCATCCATTCCCCAATTTGTACAAAAGGAAGAGAGGCTTCCAAATCAGGGGGAGCATCCATAATAATATAAGACTCTCCTTTATGCTTTAGGCGAAAATACCTGCGGAAACTTGCGTCCGCTGAGGCAATACTAAGCGCTTCATCTGTAAAAGATGTTTCTGATTGTAACCACTCTTTAAGCATGGCCCGTCTATTATCCACCACCGAAATCACAGGTTAATTTGTGGGCTTCCTTGACCAAGGGGTCAAAGAAAAAATGGGTATAATTGAGAGTCGCTTCCTGCAGAGAGGAACTAGGCAAGTAAATCGGTAATAACCTTGGGGTGGTCTACTCCAGTGAGACGTTGATCCAGTCCGAGATAGCGGTAGGTGAATCTTTCATGATCAATACCAAGGGTTCGCAGGACAGTTGCATTTAGGTCATTCACATGGACAGGATTCTCCAAAATATTGTAAGAATAATCGTCGGTTTTTCCGTATTCAAACCCACTTTTAAATCCCCCGCCGGCTACCCAACTTGAGAAGCAGCGTCCGTGGTGGTCACGCCCGTGGTTGTCCTTGGTCAATTTCCCCTGCGAATAAACAGTGCGTCCAAATTCTCCCCCAAAGATAACCACGGTGTCCTCGAGCAGGCCTCGTTGCTTAAGGTCCTTCACAAGGGCGGCTGCGGGCTGATCGACATCTTTACACTGATTGCGTAAAGAGCGGGGCAGGCTGCCGTGCTGGTCCCATCCACGGTGAAAGAGTTGAACGAAAGGTACATCGCGCTCGGCAAGGCGGCGGGCGATTAAGCAGTTGTGGGCAAATGTTCCCTTTTTCCGTGCGTCCGGTCCGTAGAGGTCGAGCACATGGTCGGGTTCGTCCTCTAAATCAACCAATTCAGGCACACTTGTTTGCATACGGTATGCCATTTCATACTGGGCGATGCGGGCATCAATTTCGAGGTCCCCACTTTCGATTTTCTTTTGTTGGTTGATTGCAGCTATGCCATCGAGCATGTCACGGCGCATACTGCGGGAAATACCATTTGGGTTGGAAAGGTAAAGAACAGGGTCGCCGGCGGAACGGAACTTTACGCCTTGGTGCCTGGAGGGAAGGAAGCCGCTTCCCCAAAGACGGTCATAGAGGGCTTGAGGGTTTCCTTTACCTTTGGAAATCATCACAACATAGCCCGGAAGGTTTTGGTTGGGACTGCCCATCCCCCAGTCCAACCAAGCACCCATTGCAGGTTTGCCGGGTTGCTGGGAACCGGTATTGATTGCGGTGATAGCAGGGTCATGGTTGATCGCCTCGGTGTGCATGGACTTGATCAGGCAAATATCATCGGCAATCGATGCGGTGTGAGGGACAACTTCACTAAACCAGGTGCCATTCTGTCCATGCTTGGTAAACTCAAACATCGGAGCAACGCAAGGAAAGGAGGACTGCTTGGATGTCATACCGGTTATACGCTGTCCGTTCCGGATACTGTCTGGCAGTTCCTGGCCATGGTATTCCCTGAGCTTAGGATGATAATCAAACATGTCGATATGGGAGGGGCCGCCCGACATGAAGAGATAGATTACTCGCTTGGCTTTGGGTTTGAAGTGGGTATGGCCAAGAGTACCGCTGAGGGGACTCTTGCCTGCCGGGTTGCTCATCGCTCCAACGAGGGGAGCGGCCAGGTTGGCAAAGCCCATGGCTCCCATGCCCATGGCTCCCAGCTTTAGCATTTGTCTACGGGTGTTAAGTTGGTGAAGGTCAAACGGGTTCATGGCGACTTTTTTGTTTTGGGTTATTCGCGGTTCAAGGTTTCATCCAGGTTCAGAATCATGGAGGCCAGCACCGTCCAGGTTGCATGTTCTTGGCTGTCTAAAGATTTGTCTCGGGGCGAGTCTCCCATGGCCAGTAATTGCTCGGCTTTGGCGGGTTCTTTTTGAAAGGTTGCTTTTTGTTTATGATAAGCGACAGAGATAATCTTCTGCCTGAAATCATCCGCAGGATGACCCGTAGCGAGTTCGAACGCACGGTTTACCCGTCCGGGCAGATCTTTTGGACCGGTTAGGAGTACACGCTGGGCGAAAAAGCGGGAGGCTTCCACAAACTGGATATCGTTTAAGGTGACGAGAGACTGCATGGGGGTGTTGGTGCGCTGGCGTTGTACTGTGCAAATTTCCCGACTTGGGGTGTCAAAGGCGACCATGGCCGGCTGGGGGGAGGAGCGCTTCCAATAAGTATACATACTTCGGTGGTAGACCTTATCTCCCTTATCCTGCACAAACCTAAGCCCGGCGTTGAGGGAAACCTCATTCCATAAGCCAGCCGGTTGGTAAGGTTTGACTCCGGGGCCGCCAAATTTCTTTTTGAGAAGCCCACTAACGTACAGGGCTTGGTCACGCACGAATTCACCCATCATCCGGAAGCGTGGAGCCCGGGCGAAGTAGAGGTTTTCGGGGTCCTTTTCCATATGTTCTGGTTTGCTGACGGATGACTGTCGGTAGGTGGCCGAAGTGACAAGTTGCCGGATTGCCTGTTTAACATCCCAATTACTTTCAATGAAATCAGCAGCAAGCCAATTAAGTAAACCGGGATGAGTGGGCCATTTACCCTGAGAGCCAAAATCACTCGGGGTATCGGATAATCCACGCCCAAAGATGGTCTGCCAATAGCGGTTAACCGTGACCCGAGGGGTGAGAGGGTTTTCTTTGTCAGTAAGCCACTGGGCCAGACCAAGGCGGTTCTTATCCTGTTCCTTGGTCATCGAAGGAAGAAAGCTTGGTGTGTTTGCCTTGATCACTTTTGTTTTGTCCGGTGAGGAATATTGGCCACGGACAAGCAGGTAGGTGTCCCGCATCTTATTAGTTGGGTTATCTCCCATCACCATGCTGGTAATTTTTTTGTTTCTCAAGCGGTTAAGTTCTGCTTGCTTACTGGAACGGTTGGCGAGCAGGTTTTTGTAAGCATTGTCAAAGCGGTTTAAGTACTCATCATGCAGAAAGGTTTTCTGGGCAGCAGCCAGAGAGTTTAATGGCTGATTAAATAAGGGCGATAGCGTATCAAGCTTGCTCAACTTTTCCACATCTTTGTGGTTGAGCGCCCGGTGATAAAGTCCGATTTCATCAATTTCCAACCCGTTGACCGATGCACCGTGGTAGCGGCGACCCACACGGAAGGTTTTTTCAGTCTTAATTGTCGCATTTAGGTCGTCCATGGCGATATCTTTTTCCTGGTTTGCCCCATTTATGAAAACCCTGACACCGGCCGCCTTTCCGGACCCGTCATAGCTTACGCACAGGTGATTCCATTTGTTGAGGGGGAGTTCAGATTTTGAAACCACCTTGATCGCATTATCCGGCCATTCGTGAATGATGTGTATGCCAGGGCGACCATTTTCCATCCATATATCATAGCCACGATGCTTGGCTTGCTCGTCCATTTTACTGAGGATTGCCCCGCTAATTTTTTGGTTTGGCTTTACCCACATCGACCAAGAGAATTCTTGATTATATTCCAGTTCCCCCCCCGTTGCGGACTCAAGGAATCCACTTTTTTCAATCTTGAACCCGGATGCTAGTTTACCAAGTTCAGTTTGTACTGCACCCCCGTGAATGATGTATGAATTCTTGCTCACTCCATCCTTAGTCTGGTTGCCTTCAAACTGATTAAAGTCAATGGCGGTCACCTGATTGCTGGGCACAGGCAGAGATCGGTAGGAGAGTTCCATGACGGTTGGCACTTCTTCAGGGCCAAGTGCCCGGTTGTAGACCCGGACATCATCGATTTCAGTATCGTTTAATTGGGCAGATTTGTACCTTCTGCCAATGCGCAGGGGCTTGTCTGTTTTAATGGAGTTCTTCTTTAATGTTGCGTGAGGGTTTCCTTTTGCCTGTTTTTTGCCATCCACATAAATTTCTATTGATTTGGCAGAAGTTTGACCGTTGTAGGTTACACAGACATGTTGCCACTTGTTTTGTTTGAGCTGATTGTTGGCCACCACCTTCATTGCGTTATCCGGCCATGCATGGATGATGTGCATACCTGGACGACCACCTTCCATCCAAAGGTCATACCCACGGAATTTGTTTCCTTCGTCCATTTTCCCAATAACTGCTCCGCTAAGTTGGTTGTTGGACAACTTGACCCATGCACTCAGTGAAAACCCCTGATTGTATTCAAAATTCCCTAACCCTGGAACCTCGGCAAATGCATTTTTTTCGATGCGAATACCTCCTCTAAACTTGGCATTGGCTACTTGCAGGGGAGAATCGTAAAGGTGAGATATAGAAGCATCTGCAACGCCATGATCTGATTTGTTGTTTTCAAAATCCAAACGGTCAAAGGGAAAAAAGCCCACCAGTCCCTTGGGATCAAGAATACCCGGGTTTGATTTTATGTCCTTTGCACAGTCATTAAACCATTCCCCAAAAGGGACCAGCGATTTTTTGCGACGCTCATTTAATTTCCCTCGGGCTTCCTGTAGAATCTTTTCAGCATGAGCCAGTTGTTTTTCCCTTTCGGGGGTAATGAGTTCAACCAGGGGAGCGGTGTTGCCCTTGCGGGTTTGCATACCGGGGTCGGCGTTGTTGTTAAAAAAGGCAAACATTTGATAGTATTCCTTTTGGGAGAAAGGATCGTACATGTGGTCGTGGCACTGGGCACACTCAAAGGTCATTCCCAGCCAGACATTGGAAGTGGTCTTGACCCGGTCAACCACATATTCCACCCTAAATTCTTCGGCGATGGCTCCCCCTTCGTCAGTGGTGGCATGATTACGGTTGAAGCCAGAGGCAATCTTTTGTTGGAGGGATGCTTCGGGAAGAAGATCGCCTGCAATTTGTTCAATGGTGAACTGATCAAAGGGCATGTTATTGCGGTATGCATTCAATACCCAGTCTCGCCAAGGCCACATACTGCGGGGACCATCGTCATGAAAAACCGAGGTGTCACCATAGCGGGCAGCATCCATCCACACCAGAGTCATACGCTCGGCGTACTCGTCGGATGCAAGCAGGCGGTCCACCACTTGTTCATAGGCATTAGGGGATTTGTCAGCCAAGAAAGCATGAACATCCGAAGGGCGGGGGGGCAGGCCGGTGAGATCAAGATAGAGGCGACGGATTAAGGTGCGCCTGTCTGCTTCAGGGGATGGTTTGAGGCCGATCTCATCGAGTTTGGCATGAATAAAATGATCAATTGGGTTTTTGGCCCACTGCTTATTTGAATGAGAGGGAAGCGGTTCTTTTTTTACAGGAAGATAAGACCAGTGACCTTCCCACTTGGCACCCTGTTGTATCCACTTGGTGAGGGTTTCTTTTTCGTGTTTGGTCAGCTCCTTCTTGCTCTCGGGTGGAGGCATGATCTCATCCGGATCATCAGAAACGATGCGGTGCCACACTTCACTGTCTTCGATATTGCCGGGAACAATGGCGGCAAATCCATCTTTTTCAAAAAAGGCTTCCTCGGGCAGGTCGAGGCGCAGATCGGCTTCGCGGAATTTTTCAGAAGGCCCATGGCAATGGAAGCATTTCCCGGAAAGAATGGGCCTGATGTCACGGTTAAATGATATATCGTCTGAAAATGCTTGGTGAGGAAAAAAGCAAGAAGCGGAAGCGGTGAGCAGACAAAAGGCAGATGATTTTAAGATATCTATAAAATTTAAGATTTTCATTTTTATGGTGCCACTCCAGGATTAGGGTATGGAGCGTAAGTTTTCTACTTATGAAATTATTCTGAAAATGGAGGAATCATGTTTTGTTTACGGGCAGTGAAAAAAGGAGGATGAGTACGAAGACTTTACAGGTTTGAATAGAACAATCTAAGAATTCTAAGACAAGTTATTTCCAAATAATTACTTTTTCAAAAAAAAGTAAGTTGATGCCTGATCTTTGTAAAAGGTATCCTAACAATTAGTCTCACGATTTTTTGGGAGGCAGCATAAACCACACACTCCACAAGCGGCAGAAACCTGCCGTAAAAATACATCCGCATATTCCCATTGTCACCCGCATAAAATCTGTTTCAATGTGTCTATATTTACGATGACTGAAGAAGAAAAAAAAGAAGATACACCAGCAGAAGAGGAGTTATCTTTTGATGCGGTTGATTTAATGCTCGATGGTAATTTGCAGGGACAGATTAATTATTCCTTGGTCAAAGCGATTGCCTCGGCACTCGATGAAAAAGCACAAATCCTGATTAAAGCGGAGGAAAGTTACCAGCCTGTGGAAGATGAAACTTTTCCTGAGGCGGCGATGCCAGAAATCGAAGCCATGTACAAAGCAATTTTAGAGGGCTGTGTTGATTTTTCTAAAATCCGTTTTTGGGAGGCCTGCGAAACTGCCGAAGTAGCCTGGGAGGAGACGAAGGACGAAGAGGGTAAGGTCGTGCAACGCTTGCCTTACGGTAATTCATTGGAAGAACCCCGCCCAGGAAATCGAATTCTTGCCAACCTTGAACAGATATTAATTTGGATGGAAGCGGTTCATGTAGCTCACGAAAAAAACGGGATGGGATGGGTTTCTCCCTATGGATGCCCTGAAGATGGGCAGCAGGCTTTTGAAGCCCGGGCAAAATCTATTAAGGAATTCGAGGAGCTCATTATCACTATTCAAAAGAAATTTGATTTTTAGGAGCCAGAGCGGCCGGCTTTATTCCCGGTTGGTGGTGTAAACCCTGGGCACTCTCTTGGTGATTGAGCATAGCAGTTCCCAGGGAATGGTGTTCGCATCGTCGGCTAACTTAGACAGTAATATTTCCTGATTTTCTTGCTTCCCAATTAAGGTCACTTTCTCTCCTGACAGTAGATCATCGGGTGCGTCCGTGAGATCTACCACCGTTTGGTCCATCGTCACTCTGCCGATGATGGGGTAGCTTTGCCCGCGAACCAATGCTTGTGCACGGTTTCCGCAATGCAAGGGAATGGCATCACCGTATCCTGCGCTGATAATTCCAATTTTCGATTTACGGGTCAGCTGGTGCTGCCTGCCGTAGCTGATGGTTGTTTCTGCGGGCAGGTCTTTCACCACCGCGAGCTTAGAATGGAAGCTAAGGACAGGTTCAACTGGAAGATCAGAGAAGAGGCTTTCCTTTTTTGGGGAAACCCCAAATTGTAAAAGCCCGATCCGGATCGCATTGAAAATAGAATCCCTCTCCAGGTGCAGGAGAGAGGATGAGTTGTCGGCATGGACCATCAAATCTGCTTTCAATCTTGATGGAATGGAGTCGTAAATTTTTTTAAATCTTTCTCTCTGCAGGCTGGTAAAATCAAGATCACTGGGGTCTGCAAAGTGTGTAAGTAGACCGCGTAATTCAATTTCATCAACCTTTTCAATCTTTTGGACCAAAGCCCGTGCATCCTCCCACCAAATCCCGAGTCTTCCCATGCCTGTATCAACCTTGAGGTGAACTTTTACTTTCTGGCCCTTGCTTTTGGCTTTTTCCTGAAACCTTGAAATTTCAGCGGGGGAAGAGAGGGTTGCGGTAAGATCATATTCAAGCAGGGCACTGTCTTCCCCTTCTAGTAGGGGGCCCAAGACAAGGATTGGCCACCCCGAACCCATCTCTCTTATTTCCGCTGCTTCTTTTACATTGGCTACAGCAAGAAGGTCGACACCGCTTTGCATCAGGCGGGTGGCAGTGGGCAGAATACCATGCCCATAGGCATCTGCCTTGACCACCGATACGTATTTCATTTTTGGCGGCACCGCCCGCCGGATTAAGTCGAGGTTACGCTCCAGGGCAGCAAGGTCGATTTCCGCCCAGGACCTCATTTTCTTTCCTCATGGCTGGAATAGTTTTCAGGTGTTGGCATGGGATGGGTGTTTCCACTTTTTAAATTCTGCCGGCCGTGGGGAGTAGGGAGTGGCAATATCACACGGCTCAGAAACCTGCAGTAAATCTTGCAACCCTTGGGTCTTGGTTTCCAAGTTGTAGGAAATAATTCGGTCTTCAGGAATGGAGGGATTTAATTTCCTGGGGTCGGGCAAGTGCATACTTTCCGGGAATCTTGCCAATGCCTCTTCATCGGGAAAGATTTCCTTTTTTCCTTTGGCTTCCTCCCCTTGCCGCACAAAACGAAATCCTCTGCGAAAGGGTGCTTGAATGGACGCCTGCCGACCACAGATGATATGAGCCAAATCGAGGGCATTGTATTTGTACAACCTCAAACCTGGTGGATTCGCCCATTGTATTGTTTTTACAAAGGCACAGGCAATTCGCAGGCCTAGGGTAGAACCAGGGCCTACGCAGAAAAAAATCGCATCTATCTTGGAGCTATCGAGGGAAATTCGGTTACATGCCACTTCTGCAGCAGCAAATAATCCTTCCAGTGCTTGCTTATCCGAGACGCCCATACTTTTCCATCCATTTTGATCAGGGATCCCGACTTGGAGGAGGGGACTGGATGCATCCACCACCAGCGGGAGGGAACAGGGGAATGACTCGATTGGGGGCAGGGTTTCCAAATTGAAAAAGGCAGGGAAAGGGTCGGCGGTTAATACCTCCGGCGTAGATTAGTTGGAGGTATGTTCAACTCTTCTCTGTATTTTGCCACAGTTCTGCGTGCCAATTTGATCTCTTTCTTCGCCAGCAGATCCACAATTTTACGATCGCTCAAAGGCTTGGAGGAGTCTTCTTGTTCGATAATCGATCCAATGATTTCCTTTACACTGGTATTGGATACAGCATCTCCGTCCTTGCCGGAATATCCGGGGGTGAAGAAATACTTGAATGGGAAGGTCCCATGGGGGGTGCTTACAAATTTATTGGCGATGGCCCGGGAAACAGTGGTTTCGTGAACATCGATAATTTCAGCTACTTCTGACATGGTCATCGGATGCAGTTTGGAAACTCCTTCATCAAAAAAATCTGCCTGTTTTTCAATAATCTGTTTGGTGATTCTCTCAATGGTATTTTGCCGCTGGTCAATGGAGTTGATCAAGAATTTGCCCGCCCTCATCTGATTCCTGACATACTCTTTTTCCTTGGTACTTAAGGTGCCTTTGGTGATCAATTCCTTGTAGGTCTTATTGATCTTTAACCTGGGAATGTAGTCGTCGTTTAAGCTGATGGTCCATTCCCCTCCGACCCTTTCAACCGTGGCATCAGCCGCAACAGATTGGTTACTGTCTTCGGAAAATCTTCGGCCTGGAGCGGGGTCAAGTTCGGCAATTTTTTCCAAAGCGGAATGTATATCCTCCGTTGGTTGGGAAAGTTTTCTTGATAACTCAGGTACGCGCCTCCGAACCAGCAGCTGAAAGTGGTCCTGTACGATGGTGTAACAAGTGGTGTCTTCCCACTCACGGGCAGTCATTTGCTTCAGCAGACAGTCCTGCAGGTCAAGGGAAGCAATGCCGATCGGGTCAAATGACTGGAGGATTCCTAGGCCAGACTGTAGATCTTCAAGGGCAATTCCCGAGATCAATCCGATATCCGAAAGGGTATTGGAGAGAAATCCATTTTCGTCTAAACTGCCGATCAAATATTCGCAGGCTTTTTTCTGCCCTTCGGTGGTTTCTATAAGTTTTAATTGTTCGAGCAGGTGTTCCTGTAGTGAAGTTTCAGCGACCAGAGAATCAAAGAAATATTGCCTCTTTTCTTCAGCTTCAGAATTACCCAATTTAGCTTCCCCTTCATACTCACTCTCAAAATGCTCTCTCATATCCTCCTGCATTTCTTTGAGTATGGAGAATTCATCTGAGAAATCCAAGTCATCCAAGTCTTCATTTTCCTTGGATTCTATGTCTATATCATCACCGCTGTCATCCTTGGCTTCGGGTTCTGGCTTTTCCTCTGGGAATTCATCAGGCTGGGGTTCTTCAACCTCATCCGGAGAAGGCTCATTTACCTCTGCATCCAAGCTTTCATCATTGGTGCCGTATTCTTCAAGCAATGGATTGGTTTGCAACTCTTCTAGAATAGCGGAACGCAATTCCAGGGCTGGTACCTGTAAAATCTTTAAGGACTGTCTTAGCTGGGGGGCTAAGACAAGATTCTGGGTCTGTTTCTGTACTTGTCGGAGTCCTTGAGACTGCATGGCTAGAAACGGGAGTTAAGATTCAATATATTGGGTTTCCCCATTGTACCACCGGGTGGCTGCGTTTTGTCCGTCGGAGCTAAAAAGATCACTGCAATAGGCAGCCAATTTTTCATTGGTCGGGCCATACCCATCCCCATAAATGAAATTTTCCAACCCGCTGAGCATTTCCTCGGCAGATTGAAAACGACCATCCCTGGTTCGTTCAAGGGCTCTGTGTAAGATATGATTGAGGCGTTCATCCACATCCGGGCGAAGATCTGAGAAGTTGGGCAGCTTCAGTTCTAAAATGTTTTGTATGGTTTTCTGGGAGTCACCGGTTTCAAAAAGGTTATAACCCAGTAAGAGCTCCGACATGACAATCCCACAGCAAAACAAATCAGCCCGGTGATCAGTGATCTCACATCTGGCCTGTTCCGGAGAAAGGTATTCATCTTTGCCAGCAATCACATCACCTTCCTTGTTGTACATCAGGTCCAGTGCTTTCGCGATCCCGAAGTCGGTAAGTTTTACATCACCTTCCTTTGCGACCATTATATTTTTGGGGTTTACATCCCGGTGCACGATTCCAAGCAGTCTGCCTTCCTCATCCCTTTTTCGGTGAGCATAGCCAAGGCCTCGACAGATTCGGGAAACTATAAAAACTGCGAGGTCAGCGGGCACATATTGTTCGGTTTCAATGTGCCGGTCCAAAAATTCTTCCAGATTCCACCCCGTGACAAATTCCATGGTCATGAAATACTGGTCATTGAACTTACCCAAGTGATAAGTTTGTACAATGTTCGTGTGAATAAGGTCAGCCACTAACTTGGCTTCCCCAATGAAATTATTTTTGAACTCCTCGATGGCCGAGTACTCTTCACGAATCAGCTTGATCGCGACCGTTTTGCGAAAGCCTCCGATTCCACTTTGCACAGCCTCATACACCAACCCCATGCCTCCTTCGGCCACCTTACGGGTTAATTCAAAGTTAACTTCGTTGAAAATTTTTTTTAAATCGTTGTCTTCGATAATGGTCTAAAGCTACTGCTTTTTTCTTTGCCATTCAAGAAAACTTTTTAGCTTTTTAAATAAAATTGCAAAAATGGCATAAAATCAGCTGCAATTTATCGAAAATTGACTTCTGTCCAAGCCCTTGTATCCTTTTTTTCATGATAAGTCTTACGGAATCAGCAGCCTTGAAAGTCTCTTCCATGCTCAAAGAAAAAGAAGATGGAAATGTTTTACGTGTTTTCATCGAACCAGGCGGATGCTCAGGCTTCGAATACGGCATGTCGGTCGACTTCCCAAAAGAATCTGACAAAGTTGGTGAATCCGGAGGCGTTGCTTACGCCGTGGATGGAGACAGTTTGGAGTACCTGCAGGGGTGTGAAGTTCACTTCGATGATGGTCTGACCGGTAAAGGCTTTGAGATTCGTAACCCCAATGCTCAGTCCACATGTGGGTGCGGAAAGTCTTTTCACTAGTTGTTTCTGTCCTCTCCTTTTTTTCTTCGATCTCAGTTTTTGGGGTCGAGGGAGAAGTCTTGGTTAAAGGTCCGACTCAGCACTCTCTTGTTGCCGATGTGGTTGCCTGCAATGGTAAAGACTCATTTGAAATCGCTTGGCGTATCCGACGTCAGTCAGGTTGGCATACCTATTGGCTCCACCCAGGAGATGTGGGGATTCCTCCTTCGATCGTATGGGAACTACCCCATGGCGTGACTGCCAGTCCGCTTACATTTCCTGCACCCAAGAGGGTAATGATGGGAGAGGTCGGAGCCCATGGTCATCACGGAGAAACCTTGTTTTTAAGTAAGATTTCGTTTTCAGACTCCTTTAAACCGGAGGACAAGCTTACCCTTCGCGGCAAGGCAGCTTGGTTAACCTGTTCTCAAACCTGCTTGCCCGGTTTTGGAGAGCTGGTGCTCTCCCTGCCTATCCAGCCAAACAACCAAGAGGACCGGGAGTGGTCTGCCCGATTTGCCAAGTTTCAGACCAGCCTTCCAGTATCTCCACCAGATGGGTGGCAAGCCTTGGCCTTTGATGAAGGGAGCAAACTGCGGATGGTTCTTCCTGCCGAGCCCTCAGCTTCGAGCCCAGGGATTTATTTTTTTAGCGAAGGCCGTACCATCAAATCTGATGCCATGCAACCGGTGCGTGTGAAAGGCGGGAAATGGGAGCTGCAAATGACTCGATCTGTATGGTCGAGCAAAAAGGAAACCCATCTTCGGGGATTACTGTATCGTAAGGCAGGCTGGCAGGGTGACCCCGCTTGCCAGTTTTATCAAGTATCCCTTCCTCTGGCTAAAAAGTAAAGATTTGGTATTTATTTAAGAAGAATTTTTTTTACATCTCCTGCAAGGTCTCAATTCCCAGCATTTCCAACCCGGTTTCTAGGTAGGTCTGAGTCGACTTGCAGAGCAAAAGCCTGAGCCCCTGGGCATCCGTTTCTGGTACCATGACCTTATCCTGGTTGTAAAATGAGCTAAACTCCGTGGCCAATTCAAATAAGTAAGTGCAAAGAAAATGAGGCTTTAGTTCCCGGGTAGCTTGAGCAACAGCCAAAGGAAAGAAAATTAATTTGCGGGCTAATTTTTTTTCAGCATCGGTCTGCGGCATACGGGCCTGGCTGATGAGCCCCTCAGTATTTCCCTCAATCTTGCGGAATATACTACAGATCCGAGCAACTGCATACTGCAGGTAGGGGGCAGTGTTTCCTTGCATAGCCAGTAGTTTTTCCCAGGAAAATACATAGTCCAAGGTACGATCCTGTGAAAGGTCTGCATATTTGACCGCACCCAAACCAATCACTTTCGCCCGTCTTTCAATTTCATCATCCGGTAAATCTGGATTTTTTTCTCTCACCATTTCAGCAGCTCTACGGATTGCTTCGGCCAGTAAGTCCACTAGTTTAATAGGCTGCCCATCCCGGGTTTTAATCGCCTTATTATCCTCCCCCAAAATGGTGCCAAACCAGACATGAGATAGGGTGGGGGTGGTTTTCGACTCCGCCTTAAACCATTTTTTGGCAGTCAGGAACAGTTGCTCAAAGTGATCCCTCTGTCTCCCGTCGGTCACATAAATAATCTGGTCTGCTTTCCATTCTTTGGCTCGGTACGCCAGGGTGGCGAGGTCGGTGGTTGCATAATTACTTGCACCGTCAGACTTTCTGATAATGAATGGTTGCTTGGCAAAACGCTTATGCTCCGGGTGAAACACCACCAGAGCCCCGTCATCTTCCTGGCAGATTTTATGCTCACTCAGGGCCTCGTAGATTGCACCCACCTGGTCACGGTAAAAGCTCTCCCCATGAGCGTGGTCAAAAGATACCCCTAGAAGGGCATAGATTCTTTCGAAGGAATCCATGCTTAAATCTCGAATTTTCTGCCACAGGCTTAGGTTTGCCTTATCACCTTTCTGCAGTTTCACCAATTCCTCCCTGGCTTCCTGTAAAGCCTCCTTATCGTCCTTGATCAAGTTGTTCCCTTTTCGGTAAAGGTCTTCAAGCTTGGCTACGGGCTCATCTCCCAAGTCATCAAGATCGATGCCTTCCCGTTTGATCGCACAAAGCAAAATCCCAAATTGTGTACCCCAGTCTCCAAGATGGTTGTCTTTGATCACATCGTGCCCGTTCAACTTCATCAGCCTGGATAAGCTCTCGCCAATAATAGTGGAGCGAATATGGCCGACATGCATTTGTTTCGCTGTATTGGGCGAAGAAAAGTCTACGGTTATCTTTTTTACTTCCTTGGCCGCCATCGATTGCTCGATTTTGTTTCTGGATGAGAAATCGTTTAGCCATCGATAGAGGCAGGAGTCGGAAAGTTTGAAATTTATAAATCCTGGTCCGGCTAAAGAAACTTCCCAATCCTCATGGGCGGGCATAGCCTCCAACAATTTTTCCCCCAAGGCTCTCGGGTTATGTCCATGCCGTTTGGCAAAGGGGAGGGTTCCATTTGCCTGGAAATCCCCAAACCGAGGGTCAGCCCCGCGCATTTGCGGGTCAAATTCGTCTGTAAGTTCAGGAACTTTTTTTGCAGCCACAAGTATGTGGGCGTTGATTTCTTTTGCGATGTCGTGCGACCTTTCCATTCGGTCAGAAAACATCGATTTCTGCCGCTCGGGTCAAGTTAAGTCCGAAGAAAATACTCGACGAATAGAGGATTTTTCAGTATAAGCACGCTTTGCACTGAACCATTCACCCCACCAAATTCAGTTAGGAGTATATTACTATGCCAATTGCTAAATCCAAGGCCCCGCCTTCCTTTTCTTATTTAATCGAGAAAAAAAGAGATGGTGGCGAGTTCACCGACACAGAAATCAGGTCCATAGTTGACGCTATTCTGGACGAGGAAATGCCAGAGTTTCAACAAGCCGCCTGGGTGATGACTACTTTCTTCCAAGGCATGTCCGCCCAGGAGATTGCCAACTTTGCCGAGGAAATGATGCTCTCCGGAGAAGTCATTGAAATGATGGATGTATCCCGCCCCAAGATTGAGAAGTATTCAACGGGCGGGGTCGGAGACAAGACCACATTGGTACTCGGTCCCCTGGCAGCTGCTGCCGGTGTTGCCATGCCTTTGATGAATGGCGATGATGAAGAATTCCTCACCTCCACTGGTGAGAAGCTCAAAGCGATCCCTAAAGTGAAAACCGCCATGGATCTCGATGAATTTTCAACTCAGGTTCGGAAGTTAGGTTGTGCCTTTGCCGACCTTCATGAAGAAATTTCTCCCGTCGAATCCATCCTCTACGAATTGCGCAAGAAAATTGGTGCCATTCCTTCCATCCCCTTTATCACTGCGGGTACCTTGAGCCGTAAGCTGGCTGCCGGTGCTGAAGGTGTAGTTGTGGATATTAAGTGGGGAAAAGGATCTTTCATCAAAAATGCGGAAGATGCAAAGCAATTAGCCCGCTCCCTTACCCGCGTTGGCCGTACATTGAAACGTCGTTGTGTTGCTCTGGTTACCGATAACAATCAGCCTCTTGGTTCATGCGTTGGGCCTGCTTTGGAACTTAAGGAAGCGATCGAACTATTGAAAGGTGAAGGCCCAGAGGATTTACAGGATTTGGTCATGAAGCTGGGTATGGAAATTGTCCGCCTCGCTGGGGTTGCCGGCTCCACTCTTTCCGCCAAGCAAACAGTTCGCAAGCATCTGGAAGATGGCACCGCCCTCCAAAAACTTAAAGATGTGGTCGAGTACCAGGGTGGAGACACCAAGGTGATTGATGACCCGGAAAAACTTCCCAAGGCCAAGCACACCAAGAAATTACCTGCCCCCAAAAGAGGTTATGTCCACACCATTGATGCGGGGCAATTGGCCCGGGGTGTTCAAATCCTTGTGCACGGAGATGGTAAAAAGTTTGACCCTGCCTGTGGCGTCGCAGAACTTTGCAAAGTCGGTACTCAAATGAAACAGGGGGAAGCCCTCATGATGATACATTACAACGACGAAAAGAGGCTCAAGACCGCCATGGATTATTTCAAAGCGGCTTATCGCTTGGCTCCAAAACGTCCAAACCCCGCACCACTCGTTGTCGAGCGTGTTGCCTAGACAAGCTTTTCCAAAACTTTACGGTTTTTTGTAAACCTTACCAAAAAAAATCCTCCCCGGAAAAGGGAGGATTTTTTTTGGGTAAATAAAAACTGAGTTTTTCTTACACCCGACCCAGATAAGAGCGGTCACTGGTGCTGATTTTGATGACATCATCCTTTTTGATAAACAAAGGAACCTGTATGGTGATACCACTGGTTATGGTGACTGGTTTGAGCACATTACCCGCAGTGTCCCCCCGGAGGGCATCCGGGGCTTCCACAACCTTAGCTTCCACGGAAGCCGGAAGTTCGAGTCGTACAGGGTCATCATCGACCAAGAGAATGTCATAAGTGTTACCCTCCACCAGGAAGCATTCATCATCTCCAATCATATCATCACTGAGAATGCTGTCCTCATAGGTTTCAAGATCCATAAAATGATGCCCGTCAGGATCTTTGTAGCTGTATTCAAGTTTTTGGGTGCTGGTGTGCATGAACTCAACATTATCAGTTGAGCGAAATTTGGTGGTGGTGGTGGAACCACTTTGCAGGTTGCGTAAGGTGGTTTGCACAAACCCTGCCTGCCTGCCTTGCGTACGGTGCAACATTTCAATAACCAGGTGCGGAGCCCCCTGGTATACGATTACACGTCCTTTACGAATTTCTGTCGGTGATGCCATGTGGATTACTTTTGCTTGTAGATTTTGGAAAAGGGCAACAATGATAATAGTTTCACTGTTTATCTTATATCCGCCTTTATACAAAAAGATCATTAAATGACCAATCAAAAGTCCAGCATCGATTTCATTTCCTGGAATGTGAACGGCCTCCGTGCCTGCCGTAAAAAGACTTTCGACACCTTTGTCGAAGATGTTTTTCCTGATGTGCTTTGCCTCCAGGAAGTAAAACTTAACCCCTCAGCCATTCCTCCTGATGACTTTGGTTACGCCTTTCGCCATTATCACCTGGCGGAGAAAAACGGGTATTCCGGCACCGCTGTTTTTTCCAAAGCCCAACCCCTTTCCGTAACGGAAGATTTCCCAGACGGAAAACATAGGGGGGAAGGCAGAACGATTACCTGTGAATATGAGGGCTTTTACTTGGTCAATGTATATGTGCCGAATTCCAAGGGAGATCTTTCACGCCTTGGCTATCGCTACGAATCCTGGGACCCTGACCTAAAGGATTACCTGCTCGACCTGCGCACTAAGAAACCTGTCATTCTGTGCGGTGATCTCAATGTTGCTCACCGGGAGATCGACTTGGCCAACCCCAAAACCAATCGTAAAAGTGCTGGCTTCACCGACCAGGAAAGGGAAGGTTTATCCAACCTCCTTGCCGAAGGCTTTCTCGATACCTTCCGCCACCTTTACCCCGATCAGGAAAATGCCTATTCCTGGTGGTCTTACCGGGCCGGTGCCCGGGCCCGGAATGTTGGCTGGCGGATCGATTATTTTGTGGTTTCCGATGAGCTGGCCACCTCGGTGCGGGATGCCACCATCCATGCCCAGGTTGAGGGCTCAGATCATTGCCCGGTTGGCTTGTCCATCAGCCTGGCCTAGGAGATATTTAATTACATGAGCCTGACACCTGCCTCTCTAGCTTCCTTGTTTGATCATGTGCTTGGCCTCGCACGAAAAGGGTGGGGGCTTACACATCCCAATCCTATGGTGGGGGCTTTACTTGTCGAAGATGGAGAAGTGGTTGCCGAAGGGTTTCATCGAGCGACAGGAAAGGCTCATGCCGAAGTGGAAGCACTGAACGCCCTCGGCAGGCCTCCTCAACCCGGAGCCTCCTTGATCATTTCCCTTGAGCCCTGTTCAACCCACGGGAAAACACCGCCCTGTACCGAAGCTATTTTAAAGTCCGGGATCCAATCTGTTTATGTCGCCTGCGAAGACCCCAATCCCCGGCATGCAGGACAGGGTCTTGATATCCTTCGCGAGCATGGCTTACATGTGCAGGTCGGTGATCCGGATGTTCGGGCACAGGCAACCCGCCTCAATTTTATCTTTAATCACAATATGCAGACCGGTCGCCCGCTTATTGCTCTC